>NHCFR05603__coassemble_4673_pt1 | contig 3993 bp, 6 predicted proteins | sample NHCFR05603__metabat2_high_PE_050 | metagenome-assembled genome bin NHCFR05603 | reverse complement strand
GCCTTCTAAGCAGTGGGTCAGGGGTTCGAGTCCCTTCAGGCGGGCCAGCCCATTTGAGGGCCTCTCCCCGTCCCAAGCGCAACGCAAGTCAATATGGTGGGTATAGCTCAGTTGGCAGAGCACCGGATTGTGGTTCCGGGTGTCGTGGGTTCGAGCCCCATTACCCACCCCATACTGTGGCTAAGGGCCGGAGCGTCCGCTCCGGCCCTTGCTTCCATCCTCTTCATTGGGGTGTAGCCAAGTGGTAAGGCACGGGACTTTGACTCCCGCATTCGTTGGTTCGAGTCCAACCATCCCAGCCAGACCATTGTCCCCCTGGCTCGCCCGGGGGGACTTCTGGAATAACTTCATATGACCTAGTAGCTCAGTTGGTAGAGCAACGCCCTTTTAAGGCGAAGGTCCGGGGTTCGAGTCCCCGCTGGGTCACCAAAAAGAAGGACACGATTTAATCGTGTCCTTCTTTTTGGTTGCCGTAAGTGATTTCAATGCTCGGGGTCGGCAAAGCCGCCCCTGACCCAAGGTTTTCGCCCACGGCGAAAACACTTGGGCGGCGCATGAGCGCCGCCCCACCGTGTGGGGCACCAATCCCGAATGCGAATGCGTTCGGGATTTTTACTTATTCACGATTACCTATGTACTCTTTCTAATACTTGCGAGCTATTTATGAATCTGTTACACTCAATTCATCCACAGAAATTACATGGAGGAAAGAGAATGGAAAAGATTCAATACGAAAACCTGACCATCCGTCAAGCCGAAACCTCCGATGCCAAGCAACTTGCCGCCTGGTGGAATGACGGCGCCGTCATGGCCCATGCAGGTTTTCCCAACGGCGTGGGAACCACCGAGGCCGAAGTCATCAAAGGGCTTGGCAAGGGGTCTTTGGTCATTGAAGAAGACCACCGATTGATCGGCGAGTGCAATTACTACCCGGTAGCGCAAGGTGTCGCCGAAATCGGCATTAAAATCTGCGAACCCGATGGCCAAAACCGTGGTGTGGGCAGAAAAATTCTGAGTATGCTCATTGGCTGGCTCTTTGAAAACGGCTATTCTAAGGTCATTCTCGACACCAATCTGAAGAACACCAGGGCACAACATGTCTACGAGTCCCTTGGGTTCCGCAAAGTGAGAACCAACGTGGATGCCTGGAGAGATCAACTGGGCCAGCTTCAATCCTCCATCGACTATGAGCTGATTGAGAAGGATTTTATCAGCTATATAAACCATAAGCTCTAACAACAAAAACCTCATGACCAAAAACGGGAGCGCCCCGAATGCAGCTGCATTCGGGGCGCTCCTGTTTTTGCTAGCTCTCTCTGCCCACTACCCCATCCTCGTCTTTTTACAAATGGACCTCAAAATAAAATAAACCACGGTATAGGTACCAGAAATCCACAATGAAACTCCCAGCGCAAAGAGAAGCTCCATTAAGATTCCTTCCCAGCCATTGAACAAAAGATTCATGACACTCAGGGAAAGGAAGGTGGCTGCCAAAATAATCAGGGCAGACCAGAAGATCTCCTTTACCGTGAACTGGTACATCTGATAGAACAGCGCAAATGCCGGCCCGGCCAGGAACACTTCAAACATACTCACCCAATAGGCCACCACCAGCCACAGCCAAATCCAATCGCAATCTTGCCCCACAAAACGCCCAGGCATGAGAACATATCCCACCAACAGAAACAGGAAAATAAAACCGTTATAAATCAAATATGCCCGCATATTCTTCAGCATCTCAACCATGGTCTCCCCCTCCTTTCATGCGTTCACACCATACAGCATCAAATAATTGTCCCATCCCAATCAGTGCTAAAAACACATAGATATCCGCCTCACTGCGTAGATCGTAGTCGTACCCTTTCCCATTCCCGGTCAGGAACATATATGTGAACCCTATCCATATAGGGGTGATGGCAGCCATGAGGCAGTGCCATAAAAAAGCGACAGTATCTAGGATCATTCTGCCTTTCTTCATGGTTCTTCTCTTCTTTCTTCCTCGTTCCGCTGGCAATGCTCCGCCGCATTCTTAATAAGTCCCATGTATTCTTCTGTGGCTTCCGTCAGTTCCTGTACATCCAAATAGCGGCCAAGTATGATCTTGGCATCGGTATTCTGACGCAGCCCATCCAGCAAACCACCTTGCAACGCAGCAAATCGATGTGCTAATCGAATTTGACCCAGCAGTTCCAACATGGTGATACCATCCAGAAGTAGTGGGCGGAACAGCGGGTTCAATTGGGCACGTAGGCAGCCCACACGTTCCTCTTTGGCGCACAGACATTTGATCTGTGCTACATTCTGCCTCATGACCTCCGCAGAGTTGCGCAGTCTGTGGGCATATGTCACCTTTTGAGGCGGAATGGTCTTTATGGTCGCAATGGTCACAGTTGAGCCAATGCGCTCTAACAGTTCCGACTGGGATAAAAGCAGCTGTTCCGGCTCCTCTGAGTCCCTCCATTTATTGTTGAGAAACATTAGTTTCTCATTTTGATATCCTACGTAGACCACAGCATGTTTCTCCCCTTGCTCCACCTGCAAGCCCAACATGGCAGTCCTCTGCCCCTTTAAAAATATCGGTGCCTGACCTGGAAGCAACTCCGTCTCCACCATAGCAAATCCCATGGGGTGAAGGTATAAGTTAAACCACTCCGCACTCTGGAGCATAGGCCCAGCCAAATATCCCCCGTTCTCACAGGTGAACAGGTATGGCAGCTTCATCTCTAGAGCAATATCCCGGTCTTCCACGTCCACGCCATACTGCTCCAACATATTGGCAAGTCCTCCATAGGAACAGGAGGAATTGAAGGTCATATATTTCACAACAGGCACCCCCTTCCCCCTTATTTTACCGGACACACTGGAAAATGCAACACCATCTGTCACCCTTCTCCCCACTCCGGCATAGTCTAAAAACGGCGATGGCCAGAAAGGAGAGGTTCCAATGCTTCCTACCGTAAATCCTGAGGTGCTGGGTGAGACCCAGACCTGCCCCGCCGTGGGCTATCAGTCCGCTTCCATCTGCGTGCCCGTCACCGTCACCCCCTTCGCCCAGACGGGTATCACCGCCACCAAGTGCTGCGGTACCCCCGTGGTAACCCCGGGCCGTGAGGTGTGCAACGGCATGAAGAACGGCTCCTGTGTGTTCACCATCACCCAGGACATCTGCGTGGCGGTGCCTGTGGAGTTCGGCGCTGTGGCCACCGTGGGCGACACCTATGTCAGCTGCAACGAGGTGTCCGACAACGACATCTGCACCGGCTGCGACCAGATGCCCCCAGTCACCCCTGAGATTCCTCAGGTCTAAACTTTTCCTCACAAACTTTTGGGGAGTGGACCATTCGTCCACTCCCCTTTTCATTCTTCCTTGGATTGTTCCAGTTCCTCCACCATCTGCGCCACCTCGTCCGGGGTGTGCAGGGCGTTGAGCATGGCCAGCAAGTCCTTGCTGTTCATGTGCTGGGGCAGCCCCAGGCGGTGGAGCAGCTTCTCCCGGCGTACCGCCGAGTCCGGCCGCCCGGTGTTGTCCAGACCGCAGCCCAGATTGATGACCGCGGCTCTGGGATGGGCATTCAGATAGTCCTGCACCTCCCAGGCAAGGTCATTCTGGCGCATGGCTACCTCCAGCGCACCGAAGGTCTGCATCAGGCCGTTTGCCTGCCGCTCCAAAGGGGAGAAGTCGTAGTCCACCTTCTCCATCAGCATGGCCGCCGTCGTATCCTGATACAGTCCGGGAAACCGCCGCGAGCAGAGCCGCCGGCCATACAGCGGGATGATGAGCGTCTCCTGCACGGAGTCCTTCTCGATTTTGTACTTCTCCATAGGCCCTCCTCAAAAGACATGGTACGTTATATTTGATTATAGTTAGCAATCACTAACCAGTCAAGTCATTTTCCATTTGCGGATCAATTGCCCCTTCAAGCGCAATCTCCCGCGCACAATAGGAACCCCCCGGCATAGCCGGGGGTTCTTCATATGCGGGCAAAGCCCTTT
>NHCFR05603__coassemble_4411_pt1 | contig 4151 bp, 3 predicted proteins | sample NHCFR05603__metabat2_high_PE_050 | metagenome-assembled genome bin NHCFR05603 | reverse complement strand
AAATTGTTTAGGATTCTCTTGACTTTACTAAGCATTTCTGCTACGCTTTTCCTAAAGACAACCAACGATTGGAGTTGATGATATGGCGATTGGCGAACGGATTCACTTTTTTCGTCTCCTGCGGGGGATGACTCAGAAATATCTCGGCATGGCGCTGGGCTTTCCGGAAAAGTCCGCCGATGTGCGCCTTGCTCAGTACGAAACAGGATCAAGAACCCCTAAGGCGGACCTGACTGCTGCCCTGGCTCAGGTACTGGATGTCTCTCCCCATGCGCTCTCTGTCCCAGACATAGACTCCTATGTGGGGCTCATGCACACCCTGTTTACCCTGGAGGATAACTACGGGCTCAAGATTAGCGAGATGGATGGAGAAGTCTGCCTGAAGGTCGATGTGCGGAAGAGCAAGGACGCTGCTCGGCTGCATGAGATGCTTTGCTCCTGGCAACAGGCCGCTGCCATGTTGGAGGCGGGCGAAATCTCCAAAGAGGACTATGATAAGTGGCGCTACCATTACCCGGAGTTTGACAACTCCCAGACCTATGTGAAGATACCGCCCCAGGACCTCTTTTGACCTGCTCACTTGTAGGCCACGGGAGAGGCCGTTTGTTGCACAGAGTAATAATAAAAAGAAAAAGAGAGCTAACTGACTAATCAAAATCAGTTAGCTCTCTTTTTATGAATAATGAAAAAGTGTTGCCAAATCGTTGCCACGGAGGGCATTAACCCTTCAAAAGCCCAGTTATATCAGGCTTTTCCGGGCCTCTGAAATCATTCCCACTCAATGGTGCCAGTGGGCTTGGGCGTCAGATCGTACAGGACACGGTTGACCCCCTTCACCTCGTGGGTGATGCGGTGGGTGATGTGCTGGAGCAGCGCAAAGGGCACATCCTCCACGGTGGCGGTCATGGCGTCCTTGGTGTTCACAGCACGGATGATGACAGGCCACTCGTCGGTGCGCTTGTCGTCCCGGATACCCACGCTCTTGAAGTTGGGGATGGCGGTGAAGTACTGCCAGACCTTGCCCTCCAGGCCGTTCTTGGCAAACTCCTCCCGCAGGATGGCGTCGCTCTCCCGCACAGCCTCCAGGCGGTCACGGGTGATGGCGCCCAGGCAGCGCACCCCCAGACCGGGGCCGGGGAAGGGCTGACGGAAGACCATGTTGTCTGGCAGGCCCAGGGCCTTACCCACCACACGGACCTCGTCCTTAAACAGCAGCTTGATGGGCTCCACCAGCTCAAACTTCAAATCTTCAGGCAGGCCGCCCACGTTGTGGTGAGCCTTCACGGGGCCGCTCTCCAGAATGTCGGGGTAGATGGTACCCTGGGCCAGGAACTCGATGCCCTCCAGCTTGCGGGCCTCCTCCTCAAAGACACGAATGAACTCAGCGCCGATGATCTTGCGCTTGCGCTCCGGCTCCTCCACCCCGGCCAGCTTGTCCAGGAAGCGGTCCACAGCGTCCACATAGATCAGGTTGGCGTCCATCTCATTGCGGAACACCTGCACCACCTGCTCGGGCTCGCCCTTGCGCAGGAGGCCGTGGTTGACGTGCACGCACACCAGCTGCTTGCCGATGGCCTTGATGAGCAGAGCGGCCACCACGGAGGAGTCCACGCCGCCACTGAGGGCCAGCAGCACCTTTTTATCTCCCACCTGGGCCCGAATTTCCGCTACCTGCTGGTCAATGAAGGCTTCCGCCAGAGCGGGGGTGGTGATCCGCTCCATGTTGTCAGGACGCTTGTTGTTTTGCATCTCGTTTGTCCTCCTTATAAAATGGATGATTTGCTCCAGCTCCACGCCGGAGGAAACCGAATCGGGCAGATGCTGCCAGGCCGGGGATAACGATTCGATGATTTATTTTTAATTTATCAAATTCTCGACCAAAAATCAACTTGTTCTTTTCATGCCATTCTCTTACAGAACGAGCAAGAGCCGCCCGATTTCACAATCGGACGGCTCTTGTGGTTTTGTTGTATCTTCCAGTTACTCCCACTCGATGGTGGCAGGAGGCTTAGAAGTGATGTCGTAGCAGATACGGTTGATGCCGGGCACCTCGTTGACGATGCGGACGCTGATCTTGTCCAGCAGGTCGTAGGGGATGCGGGCCCAGTCAGCGGTCATAAAGTCGCTGGTGGTGACGGCACGCAGGGCAAGGGTGTAGTCGTAGGTGCGGCCATCGCCCATGACACCCACGGAACGGGTGTTGGTCAACACAGCGAAATACTGGTTGATGTTCTTGTCCTCGCCTGCTGCGGCAATCTCCTCCCGGTAGATGGCATCGGCATCCCGCAGGGTGTCCAGCTTCTCCTTGGTCAGGTCGCCGATGACACGGATGGCCAGGCCGGGACCGGGGAAGGGCTGACGGCTGACCAGGTACTCAGGCAGCTGGAGCTCACGGCCCAGCTGGCGCACCTCGTCCTTGAACAGCAGACGCAGGGGCTCCAGAATCTCCTTGAAGTCCACGTAGTCGGGCAGGCCGCCCACGTTGTGGTGGCTCTTGATGACGGCGGCATCGCCAGCGCCAGACTCGATGACATCGGGATAGATGGTACCCTGAGCCAGGAAGTCCACGGCGCCGATCTTCTTGGCCTCTTCCTCGAAGACGCGGATAAACTCCTCGCCGATGATCTTACGCTTATGCTCGGGCTCCTCCACGCCAGCCAGCTTGATGAGGAAGCGGGACTCGGCGTCCACCCGGACGAAGTTCATGGCCCACTTGGAGAAGGCAGCCTCCACCTCGTCTCCCTCATTCTTGCGCATGAGGCCGTGGTCCACGAACACACAGGTGAGCTGACTGCCCACAGCCTCGGCCAGCAAAGCGGCGCACACGGAGGAGTCCACGCCGCCGGACAGGGCCAGCAACACCTTACCGTCGCCCACCTTCTCCCGGATGGCGGCAATGGCGGTGTTCTTGTAGTCCTCCATGGTCCAGTCGCCAGCGGCGTGACAGACCTCATAGAGGAAGTTGCGAATCATCTTCACGCCGTTTTCGGTGTGGTTGACCTCGGGGTGGTACTGCACGCCGTAGAAGCCCTTCTCCTCGTTGGCGATGGCCACGTTGGGGCAGTTGGCGCTGTGGGCCACCAGTTCAAAGCCCTGGGGCACCTGGGCCATATAGTCGCCGTGGCTCATCCAGGAAATGCCCTGCTCAGGCAGGCCCTTGAAGATGGGGCTGTTGGTGTTATACCAGGTCTCGGTCTTGCCGTACTCCCGGGCGGTGTCGTCCTGAGCCGGGGTGACCTGGCCGCCCAGGGTGTGGGCCATGAGCTGGCAGCCGTAGCAGATGCCCAGCACAGGCACACCCCAGGTGAAAATCTCGTGGTCCACCTTGGGGGACCCCTCCTCGTATACGGAGTTGGGGCCACCCGTGAAGATGATGCCGATGGGGTTCATGGCCTTGAGCTCGGCCAAGGGGGTGGTATAGGGTTTGACTTCGCAGTACACGTTGCACTCACGCACACGGCGGGCAATGAGCTGGTTATACTGACCGCCGAAGTCCAGTACGATAACGGTTTGATGTGCCATTCCGATAGTTTCCTTCCTTAGATGGTAGTCACGTCAATGGGACGCAGGTCAGCACTGCGGCTCTGCTCACGGACGGTGAGCATGGCCCGGGCGGTGTCAATGGCGGTGACACAGCCCACGGAGTGCTCCACGGTGGCACGGCGAATCTTGAATCCGTCGGTGTCGTGGCGGCGGCCCTTGGTGGGGGTATTGATGACCAGGTCGATGGTGCCGGAGGCAATCATGTCGCTGATGTTGGGGTGAGCCTCGGAGACACGGGCTACCTGGGTGCAGGGCACGCCAGCCTCATGGAGCACCTCACAGGTGCCGGCAGTGGCCAGAATCTCAATGCCCATATCAGCAAAGCCCCGGGCAATGCCCACGATCTCCTGCTTGTCCTCGTCCTTGACGGTGATGATGATACGACCGCCCTTCTTGGGTACCCGCATGTTGGCGCCCTTGAAGGCCTTCAAGAGGGCCTGGGGGAAGGACTCAGCAATGCCCAGCACCTCGCCGGTGGACTTCATCTCAGGGCCAAGGCCAGTGTCCACGTCGGTGAGCTTCTCGAAGGAGAACACGGGCATCTTTACGGCGTAGTAGTCGGCCTCCTTGTAGATGCCGGTGCCGTAGCCCAGGTCCTTCAGCTTCTG
>NHCFR05603__coassemble_3082_pt1 | contig 5410 bp, 2 predicted proteins | sample NHCFR05603__metabat2_high_PE_050 | metagenome-assembled genome bin NHCFR05603 | reverse complement strand
CTGAGGGCAGCCACAGCGGCATCCACGGTAGCCTGATCGTCCTCGGAGAGGCTGTTGTCAGCCATCACAGCCTGGGCATTGGCCAGGGCAGCGCGGAAAGTAGCCACGGACTCGGCGGTGTAGCCGTCCAGGTCGATGCTCTCAGCCTTGTTAATGAGGTCGTCCAGGATGGACTTGTCCGCCTTAAAGCGCTGGGCCAGAATGGCGTCCAGCAGGGCGGCGGCGGCTTCGTCTACCTTGGCCTGGTCATCCTCGGAAAGAGTCTGATCAGCCATGATTGCCTGAGCCCCCGTCAGAGCGTCCAACAGCTCCTGCCAGTGAGTCTCCACATACTTATCGGCATTCTCAACCATCTGGGTGGCACGGTTGACGAGTTCTTCCAGGACGGACTTGTCCGCCTTGAAGCGCTGAGCCAGGATGGCGTCCAGCAGAGCCTGAGCCACAGGCTGGATGTCGGAGTCCATGGCGTCGCCGTCAGCGGCCACCTCCTTGGCGGCAGCCAGAGCGTCCACCAGCTGCTGCCAGTTTGTCTCCACGTACTTGTCGGCGTTGGCCATCATGTCCTCAGCCTTGGCGATGAGCTGGTTCAGCTCGGTCTTGTCGCCCTGGGTCAGGCCCAGGCCCCAGATGCCAGTGAGCAGGTTGTCCCAAGCGGTGTTCACCTCAGCCTGGGTGGCGTTGGGGTTGTCCAGCACGTTCTTGGCCTCGGTGAGAGCCTTCTCAAAGGCGGCCTTGGCGGAGTCGGTGACGCCCTCCGTGGACAGGGTCACGGCATAGTCATAGGTCTTCTGCAGCAGGGTCTTGTCCACCTTAGAGGGGGCGGCGGGAGTTACAGCAGAAGCCTCGGGCAACACGGTAGCGTCCATATCGCCAGTGGAAACGGAAATTCCAGCAGGGGCATCCAGCAGAGTAGCCTCCCAATCAGACAGACTGGCAGTGGCTCCATCCTGATTCCAGGTGCGCTCAGCCACGGCGTAGATCTTCTGTCTCACGGAGTAATCAGAACGCTGATAGGCACAGCTGGTGCCCTTGATGACGTCGGCGCCGGTCTTACCATAGTTATATCCATAGTCAGACCAAATGGCGAAGTTTCCGCCCAGCACCTTACCGACGCTGTCGGGGTATGCATATCCATTGTCCCCCAGCTCAGCATTTGCGCTGTCGCCGAAGATACCGGGATTCCAGCCATACACCTTGCTCAGGTCTGCATTCCAATAGCTAGAGGCGCCGTATGCATAGTAGACATAAGTATAGACGAAGTTCACCACATCGTAGCCAGCAGCCAGCAGGGCCTGAGCATTGGGAGAAGCGGGCACCCAGTACAGAATGATGATATCCTTGCTGACACCGGAATCCACGCTCTTGACGGCATCGTTGAACATCCGAGTGGTCATACCCTTGCTGACGATGTAGTCGTTGAGGTCATTGACATAGTTGACAAACCGAGGGTCGGTGCTGTTCATGTGGGTACCATCTGCGTAAGAGGCCTCGTCTGCTGCAATGTTGAAGCTGGTGCAGCCCTTGGAAGCAAAGTAGTCCACATACTTGGCCACCAGTGCCTGACCAAAGGCATAGGCGTCCTCGTTGGACAGGTCCAGAGTGATCTTACCAACCTTGGCATCATAGTCGGTGGCACTGGCACGATAGAACCAGCTATTGTTGATGCTATACACGCCACCGATGTGTCCGGGGCTGTCCAGAGTCGGAATGACCTGAACGCCGTACTGCTCAGCCTCGGCCAGGATTTCATTCATATCGGACTCAGTCCAATAGCCATTGTCCGGCTTGCAGGTGGAAACATCATAGTCGGTGCCAGCCACAGTCACGTTCATGTCGTCCAGGAAGAAGCGAGTGGCGTTGTTGTTGGAGAAGTCCAGGTACAGCACATTCATCTTGTTCCAAGACAAGGTGTGGATGAAGGACTTCATCATGTCAACGCTGTAAAATACGCGTCCAGCATCCAGGTACAAAGAGCGCTCAGGAACGTCAGGATAGTCTGTGACGGTGCCAGCCATCACAGTGGTGCCGTTGGCAATCATGCTCTGAAGCACAGTATGCAGTCCGTACAACACACCGATGGCAGAATTGGCAGTCACGGTGATGTTGTCGGAGGTGATGTCCAGAGCATAACCCTGGCTGTCCGTCACAGCAGTTCCATCCACCTTCACGACAATATCGCCGCTCTTGGCCATGGACTCATCGCCATAGACGATGGGCAGCACAGAATCACCAGGAATACCCCGAGCGGCAAACTCAGAGTTGGCAGTCTGAACATAGGTAGCCAAATCCGTCCCGGTGGGATCACTGTCTGCAACGATGAAGAAGCGAGCCTCACTGGTCAGAGTAAAGCTGCCTTCTCCAGCCGTTGCGGACTGCACAGTAGGAACACTGGCGATGCCAGGCGCACTGTCCGTATCAGCAGCCGAACCATGGAGCGGCGAAATGCCTACCACCATAGCGGCTGTCAGCACCAGTGCAAGGCCTTTTTTGATCCAATTTCTCATAATAAAGTACCTCCCTGCAATAAGTTGTTTGCTAATATATACACATGTCCTTGGACATGAGAAAGCACAGTCCACGCAGTTGTGATGCAGCTGCAAGCGCCCCTGAGCGTATCCCAACGCCCTCTTTCCAGATCCCATGACATTCCAGTTCAAGTTTATCTTACGACTTCTCCCCTATTTGTGTCAACACTTTTGTGCAACATTTGCAATATTTTACGAATAAATTGTAATATCTTGTAAGTTGCAGGTGATTCCATATGCCATCACACCGTACTATTTCATCTGTACAGTCATCCTTTTTCTGGTGAACATGCTCTGAATTTAGCGGTTTTCTTTTGTAAATGGGGTGTAAAAATTTTAAGTTTGATTAAGGTAGCCTCGGTATACTGTCTCCCGTAACAGATTCCTGATGGAAAGGGGCATCCAGAGATGGCAGCACAGATGACATTCCAGCGCTACGAACTCAAATATCTGCTGAACCCGGCTCAAAAGCGGGCAGTGCTACAGGCCATGGACGGACACATGGGGCTAGACCAATATGGCCGTGTGACCATACGAAACATTTACTACGACACGGAAAATTTCCGTCTCATTCGCCGCTCTCTGGAGCGGCCCTGCTATAAGAAAAAGCTGCGGGTGCGCAGTTACCGCCAGGTCTCTTCAGAGGAGCCGGTGTTTGTAGAGCTGAAGAAAAAGTACAAATCCGTTGTCTACAAGCGGCGGCTATCTCTACCCGAGGGGCTGGTGAGCCAGAGCCTGAGCCAGAATACCCCGCTGCCGGTGTCCTCGCAGATTGGCCATGAGATTGCATATTTCCGCTCCTACTATCACCCGCTGATTCCCACCGTCTTTCTCAGCTATCAGCGGGAGGCATTCTACGCGGTGGACGGTGGGGACTTCCGAGTCACCTTTGACGATCACATTCTGTACCGTCAGGACCAGCTATCCTCTCCGTCTGCCACCTCCAGCAATGTAGACCTGTCCCAGCTGTTCAGTGACCGGGACTTTGAGATCGGCTATGACGAGGAGAGTGCCGTCCACATTCCGCTGGGTTCCCCCTCTACCTGCGACAGCGACGCCGTCACCGTGGACGGAAGCACCATCACCATCACCCAGGAGGGCACTTACCTTCTCACCGGGACTCTGGAGGACGGCATGGTGGTAGTACAAGCCCCGGAGACGGATAAAGTCCAGCTGGTTCTGGACGGTGCCCACATCACCAGCTCTACTTCCGCCGCTATCTACATTCCCTCCGCAGACAAGGTATTTCTCACCACCGCGGCGGACTCTGACAACACCCTGGCAAATGAAGGCTCCTACGTGGCCATTGACGACAACAACATCGACGGTGTGATTTTCTCCAAATCTGACCTGACCCTCAACGGGGCTGGCACCCTCACCATCACCTCTCAGGGGGGACACGGTGTGGTGTCCAAAGATGACTTGGTGGTCACCTGCGGTACCTACGAGATCAACGTCTCCAGCCACGGCCTGTCTGGCAAGGACAGTGTGGCCATTGCCAACGGTACCTTCACCCTCCAAACCGGGAAGGACGGCATTCAAAGCGACAATGAGGAAGACACCGAAAAGGGCTTTGTCTATCTGGGCGATGGAAATTACACCATCACCGCCGACGGAGATGGTGTCAGTGCCAGCAGTTGGATGCAGATAGATGGTGGAACCTACACCATCACCTCTGGCGGCGGCAGCGCCAACGGGGAAGCTCACACCGACAACATGCAGCCCGGCGGTGGTATGGGTGGCATGGGCGGACGCCGTCCGTAAGTAGGAACATGGTAGAATAAGTATCATATATTTGCATATAAAAAGGCATGGTTTGCAAATCTCTGGTCGAATGAAGTTGTAACACATCATTCGAAAAGGGATAGCAAACCATGCCTGATAAGCTTGTACGGTTTAATGAGTCTGCGTCAAAAGGCAAATCCAAAAATTGGTACATGGTAGTATCGAGGATATGCTCAACAAACTCCTGACACCACCCTTTGGTATTCTGGCCTTATGCGCTCTCGTTGACCTTTACGCTTAGGTTTCTTGTTGCACATTGTCTTCCGTCCAAGGATGTTAACCGGTATGTAATCGTATAGTTCCCCGGTACAGAAGAATTGACCGTTCCTTCCACCTCTACTCCATCGATCAGGTTTTCTCCATTGGCATCTTCCGCTTCAAGGACCCAGTCAAGGGGTACAAACGGTTCATTCTGAGAAATGGACACTTGCTCCTGTCGCAAGGTTAGCACAATATCATCTTTCACACCATCTATATATGCTCTGCACTGTGCAGTTGCTACATCGCTAAATTCATTTGACACCGTGAAAAAAATACTATACTCTCCCTCTGCAGTTTTCTCCCGATACCATGATACTTGACCCATGATCTCCTTACCGTATCCATTATCCGCTTCCAGCTGCTTCCGCTCAGCCAACACTCCTGGTAAATTCCCCAATTGAGTTACTGTCAACTGTACTTCCGAATCCACCTGTATGGTTGGACCAGTATAGTTTTCCAAAAGCAGCATCCGTCCCTGGTCTGTTAATTTCTCGCTATATCCGTTCAATGAGTAATAAATCATTTTTTGGTTTAGCTGCTCTGTGTTCTGGAGCACTGCACGGGCATCAGAGGTACGATCATTTCCGTCCTCATCTGTAACAAGCACTCCTTGCATTAAATCTAGCTCACTCGTTCCATCGTACACCAGTATCTCCGGACTCCACTGGATCTGGCATTTCTGTGTTTTCTGGGACAGAGCTGTATTTACTTGCTCCGGCCGCTGCTGTACGGCATACATCAGTAGGACTCCCAGTAGGATAGCAGCTAAAACTCCCAGCGCATGCAGAAAAAACAGTTTCCTTTTCATGCTTTCTCTCCTCACCTATTTCCATATCTAC
>NHCFR05603__coassemble_2544_pt1 | contig 6247 bp, 8 predicted proteins | sample NHCFR05603__metabat2_high_PE_050 | metagenome-assembled genome bin NHCFR05603 | reverse complement strand
ATACTACCAATTAACGGAGGAGTAAATCGCAAATTAACTATTACAGTACCAACGCCATCCCCTGGTTCGTAATAAAATAACGAAAAAGGGAGGGAAGGCAATGGTTGATATGCCATATGAAGATTTCATTAGAACTCGTATTACCGAATTGAGGATGGCCAAAGATGTGTCCGAGCATCGCATGAGCCTGGATTTAGGTAAAAGCGGCTCTTATATTCGAGGCGTCACCAGCGGAGCGGCCTTGCCATCCCTGAAAGAATTGTTCAACATCATTTCGTACTTCGATATGACGCCAGGAGAATTTTTTGCTCCCTTGGAACAGGATGATTCCGCTTATCATAAACTTTGTGAGCGGTTGAGGACGTTAAGTGAGGAAGATTTGGAGAAGGTAGCCACGTTTACCAAGTGGATTACCGAATAATTCGCACATAAATAAAACCTGAGTAGCTGGATGGCTACTCAGGTTTTGTTTTGATTGGTGCCCGGTAGCAGGTGTGCTCTAGAAGGTCAAGAGAAGTTTTCCGGCGACAGGACTTGAACCTATGGCCCCCAGAGCTGACGCTCTAGAGGCCATAGGGCGGCGGATTTTATGTGCCTGACGGCACCAAGAGGCCGCAGGTTCACCAAGCATACAGACCAATAAAAAAGGACACCATCGACGTTTGTCGATGGTGTCCTTTTTTATTGGTCCGAGTGACAGGACTTGAACCTGCGGCCTCTTGACCCCCAGTCAAGCGCGATACCAAACTTCGCCACACCCGGATCTGAACCGAACTATGACATAATAGCACATGACTTTCGGAATTGCAAGAGGGAAATCAAAAAAAGTTGAAAAAATTTTCGGCCATTTTCAGGGCTCCATCTGGTAAGTGGAAATCTTGCATTTTCCACTGCGGGTTTGCTATACTGTAAAAGGAATAACCACGCCAAGTTAGGAGGGAATCTCTATGGAATATAGCTGCTATACCATCTATGACCGCCACACTCTGGCCGACATGTCCCGAGCGCTGCGGAAAACCGTTCGGAAGAAGACCGCCCGGCGGTGGTGGATGGCGGGATGCCTGCTTCTGGTCCTGGGGCTGTCCCTCCTGCTGGAGCCCGGCGAACGGCTGTGGTTCAAAGCCATCATCCTGGTGGCCGTGGTGTGCCTGTTTGTGGTGCAGGGCTGGGGCGACGGCCTCAACGCCCTGATGGCCCAACGCCGCATGATGCCGGGCAGCGAGCTGTGCAGCAGTAGCTTTTACGGGGACCACTATGAGTGCAAAATCTCCGGCGCCACCACCAGCTGGGAGTATGGGAACATCCTGGCCATCGCGGAGACCCGGGACTATCTTGTCTTTGTGCTGGGCAAAAACCACGCCCAGGCATTTGCCAAGCGAGAGTTGAAGGGGGGCACGGTGGACTCCTTCCGCAGCTTCCTGGAGCATAAGGTGGGAAAACCCGTGGAAAAGATCGGCGGATAACCAAACAGATGACAAAAGGGGGTGACGGTTCCGTCACCCCCTTATTCGTTACTTGAGTTTGCTGTATTCCTCGTCGGAGACGGCCTCCAGCCATTCGTTGGAGCTGTTCTCGCCGGGAACCTCCAGAGCCAGGTGAGAGAACCAGCTGTCGGGAGCGGCCCCGTGCCAGTGCTTGACCCCGGTGGGAATGTTCACCACATCCCCGGGGTGCAGCTCCTGGGCCTCCTTGCCCCACTCCTGATAGTAGCCGCGCCCGGCCACACAGATCAGCATTTGACCGCCGCCCTGGGTGGCGTGGTGGATGTGCCAGTTGTTGCGGCAACCGGGTTCAAAGGTCACATTGAACACCCCCACCTGGCTGGTGGACAGGGGGTGCAGGTAGCTCTGTCCCACGAAATACTGGGCAAAGCCATCGTTGGGCGCGCCGATGGGGAAGACCATCTCCTGCTGATGCTGGGCCTTGCCGTCTGCGTCATTTTCCTCCGCCCACACCTCTTTGGCCATGCGGAAGGCGGCCCAGGCCTTGGGCCAGCCAGCGTAGAAGGCGGCGTGGGTGAGAATCTCGGAAATTTCCTGCCGGGTGATGCCGTTTTGCTTGGCGGTGGTCAGGTGGTACTGGAAGGAGCTGTCCACCAGTCCCTGGGCCATGAGGGCCACCACGGTGACCAGGGAGCGGTCCCGAAGGGAGAGTTTGTCTTCCCGGCTCCACACCTCACCAAACAATATATCGTCATTCAACTGGGCAAACTTGGGGGCGAACTCCCCCAGAGCGTCCCGGCCTGCGGTCTGCTTTACTGCCATCTCAAAGGCCTCCTTTATGCCAAATACTCATGGAAGAAACTTGTGATCTTGTCAAAGGGAATGATGTCCTTTCGGTCATACAGATCGGTGTGGACGGCGTCGGGGATGATGAGCAACTCCTTGTTGGCGGTGTAGGGATTTCCCTCCACCATGTGGGCGAAGGCGTCCCGGCTGAAATAGCAGGAGTGGGCCTTCTCCCCGTGGAGCATCAGCACGGCACTGCGGATTTCATTGGTATAGTGCAGAATGGGCATGTTGACGAAGGACAGGGAGGAGGTCACATTCCAGCCGTCGTTGGAGTTGAGGGACCGCTCGGTGTACCCCCGCTGGGTTTTGTAGTAGTCGTAGTAGTCCTTGAGGAAGAAGGGGGCATCCTCGGGCAGCGGGTCCACCACACCCCCGGCCCGGGCGTAGGTGCCGGACTGGTAGTCCTGGGTGCGCTGGGCGTTGAGGGCTTGTTTCATCTCATACCGGGCGTCGGCGCTGTCGGTGGAATCAAAGTAGCCCTTGGCGTTGACCCGGCTCATGTCATACATGGTGGAGGTGACCGTGGCTTTGATGCGGGTGTCCATGGCGGCGGCGTTGAGGGCCATGCCGCCAAAGCCGCAGATACCCAGAATGCCGATCTTCTCCCCGTCCACAAAGTCCCGGGTGGCCAAAAAGTCCACGGCGGCGGAGAAGTCCTCGGTGTTGATGTCGGGGGAGGCCACGTTGCGCACTGCACCGCCGCTCTCTCCGATAAAGGAGGGGTCAAAGGCCAGAGCGGCAAAGCCACGGCTGGCCAGCTCTTCGGCGTACAGCCCGGAGCACTGCTCTTTTACCGCTCCGAAGGGGCCGGACACCGCCACAGCGGCCAGCTTTCCCGCTGCATCCTGGGGCAGGTACAGGTCTCCTGCCAGCTCGATGCCATAGCGGTTGTGGAACTTCACCTTCTCCCGGCGCACGGTGTCCCGGAGGGGGAAAGAATATCCGTTGTACTTGGATTCCATGGCGTATTCCCTCCTTACACGTTCTTGCCCATCTGGTAGGCTGCGTCCAGCTTGTCCTGGCCCATCTCGCCGGGGTCGTTGGCGCCGCCGCCCCGGACCACGCCCGCCAGTCGGGCCCGCTCAAAGCAGGCAATCCAGCCGTTGAGGCCGTGGATAGGTCCATCTGAAGCGCTGTCCTCCTCCTCGGCGGAGGCGGTGAGCAGATAGATGTCCCGGAAGGTGTAGTCGGAGTCATAGAGGGAGTTGGCCCGGTCCAACAGGGTTTTCATCTGACCGGCCATCTCATAATAGTAGACCGGAGTGGCAAAACAGATGACGTCCGCCGCCCCCATCTTCTCCACAATGGCGTTGGCGTCGTCCTCAATGACACATCGGTGGGCCTCCAGACAGGCCATGCAGCCGTTGCAGAAGTGCAGCTGTTTCCCTTGCAGGGAGACAAGCTCCACCTGGTGTCCGGCTTCCTGGGCGCCCTGGGCAAACTGCTGGGCCAGCAGATGGGAATTGCTGCGGGGGCGCAGGCTGGTGGAGATGACCAAAACGTGTTTACTCATATGGGTTCCTCCTTATGTGGGTCGATCTTTGATTCTGATTCTAACACTCCAGAGATAGAATCACCAATACTTATACAGAATGCATCACCATGCTTAAAACCTATACTTGAGGAAAGGAAAGAGGTGTTGGCCCCCGCTGTATGGGGACCAACACCTCTTTGTGGTACGGTTACAGGAACAGCTCTCCCTCTTTCCGGTCCGAGCAAACCTTCTTCAAGGCCACCTGTGCGGCGGTGAGCATGACGGGGTTTACCTTCCGGGCACCTTGGGGACACACGGCCACGCAGCGCATACAGGAGATGCACAGCTCCTTGTCGGTGCGGCTGGGGTCGGCGGGGTCAATGGCCAGGACGGGGCACTGCTGGGCACACAGGCCACAGCGGTTGCAGTCCTTGGAGGGCTTGGGCACCATGCCGACTCCGCCCGACTTTTTGTAGGGGCGGTTGCCGGGCAGCGTGGGCTGGGAGTTGTTTCCGGCCTGCAGCTTGTCCCAAATTTTTTGTCCAAAGTCCTGCAATTGCTGCTTGTCCTGGCTGTCTGGACGTCCGGCGGCGTACTGGTGGGCGATGGAGTGCTCGGCAATGGCGGCTACCCCGGCCACCACCTGGAAGCCCGCTTGGACGGCGGCATCCTCTAGCTCCACCAGGGTGTCCTCATAGGCCCGGTTGCCGTACACACACACCAGTACCGCCCGGGCGCCGTTGCCCTGCATGGCGGTCAGGCGCTGGACGGCAGGGGCGGGAACCCGGCCAGCGTAGGAGGGCACGGCAATGACGGCCACATCTTCTGCGGTTAGGGAGTAATCCGAGAAGTGGGCATTGGGGTCGGTGAGGTCCACCGAAATAGGCTGCATGTCCCAGTTCTCCACCAGCAGGTCAGCGGCCTTTTGGGTGCCGCCCGTGGGGCTGAAGGTGATTTTGTAAAGTTCCATGGTTCCATCTCCTTTTCCTTCATGCTACCACGTCAGTGGAAAAAATACAAGATGAGGCATGTTTTGTGATGTGGTCACAGAAGAAATCCCACGGTTTGGGTATACTAACCTCAGACAAAGGAAAGGAGCTGACCCACATGGCGGCGATCAATATAAATAAGGAACAATTTCAACAACTGACCCAGGGCGATCAGCCCGTGCTGGTGGATTTTTGGGCACCCTGGTGCGGCTACTGCCGCCGGATTGGCCCCGCATTTGAAAAGATTGCAGAAGAGTATGGCCAGCAGCTGGTGGTGGCCAAGGTGAACATCGACGAGGAGGCGCAGCTGGCCCAGGAGCAGCAGATTGAGGTGATTCCCACCCTGGTGCTGTACCGAAACGGGAAGGCCATCTCCTCCATTGTGGCTCCCGAGTCCAAGGCCATGATCGACCAGTTCATCCGCCAGGCGTTGGAGCAGTGAGGAGGGGACGGTCATGGGCGAACACCACATCTATGATATGATCATCGTGGGCGGCGGGCCGGCCGGTTACACCGCCGCCCTGTACGGGGCCAGAGCTGGGCTGGATACTCTGGTGCTGGAAAAGCTGTCCGCCGGGGGGCAGATGGCCCTGACCCAGGACATTGACAACTATCCCGGCTTTGAGGACGGGGTGGACGGCTTTACCCTGGCGGAGAATATGCAGCGTCAGGCGGAGCGATTTGGAGCTAAGACGGAGTACGCCCAGGTTTTGCGCATGAATCTCACCGGGGCGCCCAAGGAGCTGGAGACCAGCGAGGGGACCTTCTACGCCAGAACCGTGGTTCTGGCCACCGGGGCCAATCCCCGGGAGCTGGGCTTAGACCAGGAGGCCGCTCTGGTAGGGAAAGGCGTGGCCTACTGCGCTGCCTGTGATGGCATGCGGTACCGGGATAAGACGGTGGTTGTGGTGGGCGGCGGCAATTCCGCCGCCGAGGACGCCCTTCTCCTCAGTCGAGTGGCCCGGAAGGTGATTTTGGTGCATCGGAGAGACACTCTGCGGGCCACCAAGGTGTACCACCAGCCTCTGATGGAGGCGGAAAACGTGGAGTTCCGGTGGAACAGCACGGTGGAGGAGTTGCTGCACGAGGACAAGGTCACCGGCGTGCGGCTCCGGGACGTGAACACCGGGGCGGAGACCACGGTGCCCTGCGACGGGGTGTTTATCAGCGTGGGCAGAAAGCCCGCCACCGAATTGGTGCAGGGACAGCTGGAGCTGGACCGCGGGGGCTATGTGGTGGCGGATGAGACTACCGCAACCAACCTCCCCGGGGTGTTTGCCGTGGGGGATGTGCGCACCAAGCTGTTGCGCCAGGTGGTGACGGCTGTGGCAGACGGCGCGGTAGCTGTGCACATGGCGGAGGAATATTTGGCCGCTGCGAAATAAACGTGTATTTTATGCAAAAAACAAGGGAGCAAGGATTACCTTGCTCCCTTGTGCAGACTGTCCAAAAACCCCTGTTTTCATGAAGCGAAAACAGGGGTTCTAGTCGTA
>NHCFR05603__coassemble_2134_pt1 | contig 7233 bp, 8 predicted proteins | sample NHCFR05603__metabat2_high_PE_050 | metagenome-assembled genome bin NHCFR05603 | reverse complement strand
TCATGGGTGCCCCGCTCGATGATGCGGCCCTGCTCCATGACCATGATGCAGTCGGCGTTGCGCACCGTGGACAGGCGGTGGGCGATGACAAAGGTGGTGCGCCCGGTCATCAAAGCGTCCATGCCGTCCTGCACCAGCCGCTCGGTGCGGGTATCGATGGAGGAGGTGGCCTCGTCCAGAATGAGCACGGGCGGGTCGGCCACTGCGGCCCGGGCGATGGCCAGCAGCTGCCGCTGACCCTGGCTCAGGTTGGCCCCGTCTCCAGTGAGCATGGTGTCATACCCGTCGGGCAGACGGCGGATGAAACCGTCGGCGTTGGCCAGCCGGGCCCTCGGCCTTGACAAACATCTTATACAGGTTGCCGGAGGCCTTGGAGAACTTGCGGTTCTCGTAGCCCTCCCGCACGAAGGCCTTCACCACACGGATGGCGGAGATGTTCTCCTGGACGCTGGCGTTGAGGTCGTCGTACTTCTGGAACACCCGGTTGAAGATGTTCAGGGTCACCACCATGATGGCACCGTAACGGTACACCACCGGCAGATTGGCCTTCTCCAGCCCCTCATCAATGAGCCGTGCCGTGATGAAGGGCAGGAGGATCTCCATCAAAACCTCCAGCGCAGTCAGGCCAATACACAGGAAGGTATCCTTGCGGTACTGCCTGAGCTGTTGCAGAACTTTTTTCACGTGATTTGCCTCCTTTGGGGGACGACGGAATCTCCCGTCCCAGGTGGCTGGTTCGCCATAAAACATCAATCAACCTGGGATATTCCGTCTAAAATGTTTCGTATTTTCCTTATGCCCCTTTATTATATACCACACATCCCCCTTGTAAGGGAAATTCAAATCTGTTATCATCTATAAAAGGCTTTTATTGTTGTATAGATTAGGAGGGAATCTCTCATGAACACCACGCAGCTGGAGTGCTTTTTGGCGGTGGCCGACTATCTCAACTTCTCCCGGGCGGCTCAGCACCTGCGCCTGACCCAGCCCGCTGTCAGCCACCAGGTGAAGACCCTGGAGGACGAGCTGGGGGTGGCACTGTTCCAGCGCACCAGCAAAAAGGTGCGCCTGACCCAGGAGGGGCACATGTTCTTGCAGTATGCGGGGAAGATTCTCCAGCTGTCCAACATCTCCCGGATGCGGGTGAAGGGCTGCTATGAGGCCCGGCCCATGCGCTTAGGGTTGGGGTGCCGCAGCACAGCGGACCTGCGGCTGCTGCGCCCGGCTCTGGAGCGGCTGCGCCAGGAGGAGGAGCGGATTTTGCCCATGATTCGCCTGATTCCCCTCAGCGCCCTGGACAATCTGCTCACCGAAGGGGACATCCAGGTGCTGTTCACCTTCCAGGAGACCGCCCCACAAAACAGCGTATATCGGGAGCTGCTGCGCAGTCCTGTGGTGTTTGTCTGCCGGGAGGACCACCCCCTGGCCCAGTGCGAGACGGTGACGGTGGAGCAGCTGAAAGAGGGTGGCCTCATTGCCGCCTGTCGGCCCCCGCTGTGTCCCCCATCGGTGTTTGCCCTGCAAGGGCAGATCGTCACCTCCAAGCCCCCGGAGGAAGTCATTTTCTGCGAGAGCCAGGAGGTGCTCTTCACCCTGGTGGAGACGGGGTACGCCTTCTCCATCATGGCCGACTTTCCCCAGCTGCGTGCCCCGCAGCTGCGCTATATCCCCATCCAGAGGTGTGAGCCCCTCTCCTTCGGGGTGTCCTACCTGCGAGGCAATCGGGGGCAGACCCTGCGGCGGTTTCTCTCCGTTTTGGAGGAAAGCCTTAAGAATGAAGAATGAAAAGCCTGATACTTAGGCGTTCTCTTGGCTCCCTCCGGGAGGGAGCTGTCAGCCGTGAGGCTGACTGAGGGAGATAGCGGGCATCTGACTTTCAAATCTGCATCGGGCATAGGCCTCCTCCGATCTTCCCGGACACTTCGGTACGCTCCGCCCATTGCGGTACAGCCCTTTCGTGCCTGCTACAGGCTCCCTCCGACCCGGCTTACGCCGGGCCACCTCCCTTTACACAAGGGAGGCTTTTCGCAATTCCCTTCAAGCACATAAAAACACCGTTGCAAAGGATTTTCTCCTTCACAACGGTGTTTTTCTTATTTTTCCAGCTGTTTCAAATGGGCTTTACAGATGAGATTGATGTACTGGGACAGGGAGCGGTCACAGTCCTCCGCCAGCACCTTCAGCTTTTCCACCACGTCCTCATCCAGGGTGATGCTCACCTTTTGTTTTAATGGCTTCATACGATTACCTCATATCCTTTTCCGCTAGTATAGCATTCTATGCGATATTAGGTTGATTATTCCTTCTTAATAGTATAAAGTAGGATTAGAGGTGATTGACATGGAACTATACCAGGAATTGCTGCTAACTCTCCTACAACAGCAGCACATACAGGTGACCTTTCCTGATCTCAATATCAGCGCCCAGGATTTTGTGGAATGCCAATGCTATCAGGCCCTAAACGAAATCAAGACTGTCATACAGGATGACAGTCTTGACGATGGTGAATGTTTCGCAAAAATCGAAGAAATTATACAAATCTTCGAGAATATTGGAAGTACCGGTGGTTTACGCCACGATTTTGGATAATTCCTTACCGCAGGAACCCGTCCAGAATCTTCTGCTCGGCCTCCTCCTCGGTGAGACCCAGCGTCATGAGCTTCAACAGCTGATCTCCGGCAATCTTGCCGATGGCCGCCTCGTGGATGAGCTGGGCGTCGGTGTGGCCCGCCACAATGGCGGGAATAGAGCTGACCTTGGCGTGGTCCATGATGATGGAGTCACACTGCACGTGGCCGAAGCAGGGGGCATCCCCCTGCACCTGGGGATAGAACACCTGCACGGAGTTGTCCTGGGCCACAGACCGGGAGATCACCTGGGTGCGGGCCCCCTCCCCCTTCATGATGACCTCCATTTTGCTCTCGGCAAACTGGTCGCCGTGGGTAAGCAGACGCTCGGTGACCACTGCCTCGGCATTGGCCTCCATCTCCACCTTGGTGTAGCGGCGGGTGGAGTCCACGCCCCGAATCTGCACCGTCTCCAGCTGGATGGAGGCGCCCTCCTCCAGGTAGATAATGGTGTGGGGGTTGAGGATGCGCTTGCCAGTGCCCTCACCCTCGCCGTAGTGCTTCTCCACATAGCGCACCTTGGCATTCTTGCCCACGTAGAAGGTGTGGACGCCGTCGTGCTGGGCGGTCTCACAGCCGGAGTTGTGGATGCCGCAGCCGGCCACAATGCTCACATCGCTGTTCTCGCCGATGTGGAAGTCGTTGTACACCAGGTCGGTGAGACCGGTCTGGGTGACGATGACGGGGATGTGCACCGACTCGTTGACGGTGCCGGGGGCGATGTGAATGTCGATGCCCGGCTTGTCCTCCTTGCTCTCAATGACAATGTTGGCGGAGTTGCTGCGCCCCTCCAACTGGCCGTTCTTACGGATGTTATACGCCCCCTGGGGCACACGCTCCAGGTCTGCGATCTCCCGGAGCAGATGGGTGTCGATGGAATTCATGCCTGGGCTCCTCCCTTCACAAAGGCGCACCCGGATTGGGTGTTTTCCAGAATCTTGGGGAACATCTCCTCTTTGGCCCCCCGCTCCACCACCTCGCCTCCGGCGATCATGACGATCTCATCGGCCAGGTTGATGATGCGCTCCTGGTGGGAGATGATGATGATGGTGGCCTGCCGCTTCTCGTGGATATAGCGGAAGGTCTCGGTGAGCTTGGCAAAGCTCCACAGGTCAATGCCCGCCTCCGGCTCGTCGAAAATCATCAGGGGAGACTTCCGGGCCAGAATGGTGGCGATCTCAATGCGCTTGACCTCGCCGCCGGACAGGGAGTTGTCCACCTCCCGGTCGATATAGTCGGCGGCACACAGACCCACCTGGGTCAGCAGCTGGCAGCCCTCGGCGTGGGTGAGCTGGGCGTTGCCAGAGGCCAGGCTCAGCAGGTCCCACACCCGCAGCCCCTTGAAGCGGGGGGGCTGCTGGAAGCCGTAGCTGATGCCCCGGCGGGCCCGCTCGGTGATATTCAGGTGGGTGATGTCCTCCCCGTTCCAGATGATCTGGCCGGAAGTGGGCTGGTTGAGACCCATGATGGTCTTGGCCAGGGTGGTCTTGCCGCCGCCGTTGGGGCCGGTGACCACCAGGAAGGTGCCGTCCTGGACGTTCAGGGACACGTCCTTCAAAATCTCCTTCTGACTGCCCTCTCCCTCCACAGAGAAGGTCAGATGTTTCAGTTCCAACATAGTGCAAATCTCCCGTTTGAAGCCGTCCCCCGTGGGAGGGACGGCTTATAATTCATAGTTTTCTTATATGTTTTGCTAGTATATCATGATTATACCCATCTGTCAACCGTGGCAATCCCTGGATTGGGGCATAGAATGGGGTATTTAGGAGGTGTTTTCCCATGGATGAGATCATGAATTCCCGTTCCCAGAGCCAGGAGGTCTTTGAGCGGGTGTGGGCCCGGGTCATGGGCTCCGCCGCGCCCCAGACCGCTGCCCAGCCGGAGCCGGTCTCCCAGCCCGCCCCCGAGGCCCAGCCTGTCATGGCCCCCCAGGCCATGGCCGCTCCCCCTCAGCGGCCCCACCCGGCGCCCCCCAGACCTCAGCCTCAGCCCAAGACCTGCTGTCTGCGCCAGCAAGTGTTGGACAGCCTGGAGCAGTGGCAGCTGGCCCGACTGCTCAGCCGCCGGGCGGGCAAGCAGAGCCGCCAAATGTCCAACGTGGCCGCCCAGCTCCACCAGCAGGCCAAGCAGCTCTCGGCGGCCTACTTTCTCCAGTCCGGGGTGCGCTATTGGCCCGTGGCCCAGCTCACCGCCCCCCGAATGACCACCTACGTAGGGGGCCTGCGCCAGCTCTATCAGCGCAACCAGGCCCTCACCCAGGAGTTCCAGACCTGCCGAGCCAAGGCCGACAGTCCCGACCTCGCCCAACTCTATGGCCAACTGGCCCAGGAGGGCGTGAAGCGGGCGGCCCTGCTGCGCCAGTTGCTGGAGCAGACCGGGATGTGACCTTGCGCATTCCCCCGACACCATGCTATACTAAAGTCCGACGGCACTCGGCCGCCGGACTTTTTCAACAAAGGAAGCGATTTGTGTGGAACACGTAGTAAATGACGCCGTGGAACAGGCTCTGGCCCTGCTGGCCATTGACAGCCCCTCCGGCTACACCGAAACGGTGGCACAATATGCATACAATCATCTGAAAGACCTGGGTTTTGAACCCCAATACACCCGGAAAGGGGCCGTTCTGGTGAACCTCACCCCCAACCTGCCCCAGGAGAATGGCCTGCTGCTGCTGGCCCACCTGGACACCCTGGGCGGCATGATCTCCCGCATCACCGGAGAGGGCCGCATCCACATTGTCAACGTGGGCGGCCTGCGTCCCCACAACTGCGAGGGGGAAAACGTGCGCATCCGCACCCGGGACGGCAAGGTGTACACCGGCACCTTCCAGCTCCACAACCCCTCCGCCCATGTCAACCCCGACTACGCCGACACCCCCCGCACCTTCGACACCATGGAGGTGGTGCTGGACGAGGAGGTGGAGAGCCGGGAGGACGTGAAGGCCCTGGGCATCTCCAATGGGGATGTGGTGTGCTTTGACCCCCGCACCACCGTCACCCCCTCTGGGTACATCAAGAGCCGCTTCTTGGACGATAAGCTGTCTGCGGGTATCCTCCTGGCCCTGGCCCGCCAGGTGGCCCATGGGGACGTGACCCCCACCCGGCCTGTGTGGCTCCACCTCACCGGATACGAGGAAGTGGGCCACGGCGGCTCCACCTCCGTCCCCGCTGGCATCACCGACGTGGTGGCGGTGGACATGGGCTGCGTGGGCGACAACCTGGAGGGCGAGGAGCGCAAGGTGTCCATCTGCGCCAAGGATGGCCGCTCCCCCTATGACTACGCCCTCACCAGCCAACTCATTGAGGCCGCCAAGAAGGGCGGCGCCGACTACGCCGTGGACATCTTCACCAACTACGGCTCGGACGCCGACGCCACCCTCTCCGCCGGGTACGAGGTGCGCCACGGCCTCATCGGCCCTGGTGTCTTCGCCTCCCACGGCTATGAGCGCAGCCACAAGAAGGGCGTGCTGAGCACGTTGAAGCTGCTGGACGCCTTTGTGAAAATCTAATCGGACTGGAAAAGAAGGTACAGCCTATATGACTGTACTTTCTTTTTTCTCCGCCCCCAGAAAAATTTTCTCTAGATTCGACAAAAGCACCAGACACAACTTTCCTGAAATTCACTATGCAATCTTGACATCTGCAAACACAACGTTTATCCTCTAGGTGAAGAGGTGTTAAGCATATCTCTATATCTCTTCCTCTTCGAGTTTATGAAGTTAGCAGTATCAGCAAGGAATTTCACTCAGTTGTATCATTAAATCATTCAGTAACATCTAAATCTAAAGGAGAATTATTATGAGACTTGTAAAATATCGTCAAAACCCCTGTATTTTCTTTATTTATGGGCACGATAATGCGATGTACGATTTCTTTTCCACTGTCGTAGATCAGTACACAAACGCAAGTGTCATTTCTCTAAAGAAAAACAGTACGCTAGGCCTCCGTTCGTTACGCCAAAGAGTGTCTAAATTTCTTCGTTCTTCGCAATTTTGTGTTGCTCTGGCCAGCGCCGATGATAGGGTAAAGGAAGAGTTCCGTTGTCGTCAAAACGTCATTCTTGAGCTTGGTAGTGCATCTCAGTTGTTGGGTCAAGACCGCTGTGTGGTGATTTTAGACCCTATTGTTACATTGCCGAGTGACCTGTCAGACATCACATATATCCCATATGATTCCAGCAACCGGAAAGAAGCACTAATTCAATTCTTGACACAACTCAAATCCTGGGGAATCGACTATGACCCCAATGTTCTGAATATGGTTTAATGGTATAATTGGAATCCTATGCTGGTTCTCTAACTCATAACTAACCCGATTAAAAAGTGGCGATGCTGATCATGTTGATAAGCATCGCCACTTTTTATCTATATCTTCAAATTATATTTGTAGATATATAGAGTTAAAATGCAGGGCTAAATCCAGCACTTCTTAAATCATTGCCCAGTTTACTAATCCAGTCTCCCCTGTCCAATGAAATATATCTCGTTCCACTGATATCGGATGGTAACTCTAAATTTTTATCCTTTGTTGCATATAACAATCTTACATTTTCTCGTCCCAGTCTCGCCACAAAATACCCATATTCAAAAATAACATTCTGCTTTGGG
>NHCFR05603__coassemble_1777_pt1 | contig 8520 bp, 9 predicted proteins | sample NHCFR05603__metabat2_high_PE_050 | metagenome-assembled genome bin NHCFR05603 | reverse complement strand
CGCCGACGAGGGGCTGCGATGAGCTGGGGGCTGTGGCTGGGGGTGGCCCTGGGGGCGCTGATGCTGCTGGTCCTCTTCCGCCGCCCCCTGCGCCTGCTGGGAAAGCTGGCGGTGCGGTGGGGGGTGGCCATGGCGGTGCTGTGGGGCCTCCAGGGCATCGGGCCCAGCCTGGGGGTGTACCTGGGCTTCAACGCCCTCAACGGCCTGGTGTTGGGGGTGCTGGGAGTTCCAGGATTTGGGCTTCTCATGTTGACACAGTGGGTGTTCCGCTGAGGGGGCGGGAAAATATCTACAAAATGTCGGTGGAATCGCTGGGAAAGGTGTGGTAGAATAAGGGGCACGGTGGGCGGCCCAGCGCTGCCCCCAGAGACTCCAGATGAGAAAGGCGGGTGGTTTCGGTGCGAAGACGAAACCGCATGGGATATAGAGGATATCAGGGACGGGGCGGCGGCGCCAGCACCTTCCTGAAAATTATCGTGTGTATTTTGGCCATCCTGGTGGTGGGCGGCGGCGGATACCTGCTGGCGTTGAACAACGGCGGGGCGCTGCCCAGCTGGCTGCCCCAGGGACAGACCACGGACACCCCCCAGACCCCGGCCTCCGACACCCCCACCCAGGAGCCGGACCCCTCCGATTCCCCCGAGCCCTCTCCCACGCCCTCCCAGACCCCGGAGACGGAGGAGATTCGGGCGGTGGACGTGACGGTGAGCCAGCTGCTGGACGGCTCGGCCCAGACTTTGGCCCAGCAGACAGGCTGTGACGCCGTTGTGGTGGAGGTCAAGGGCGAGTGGGGCAAGCTGCAGTGGCCCAGCCAGGCCTCTCTGGCCCGTCAACTGGGCACAGTGTCCACCACCCAGAGCCTCACCCAGGCCCTCAGCGCTCTGTCCGCCCAGGATATCTACCTGGTGGCCCGGGTGGACTGCTTCCGGGACCAGGCCCTGGCCGCTGCCAACGTGGGCAGCAGTCTGCTGATGACCCGTGGCGGCAACCGCTGGTATGACTCCATGGGCATGAGCTGGGTCAGCCCGGTGAACACCCAGGTGCGGCAGTACCTGGTGGATTTGTGCGTGGAGCTGTCCGAGATGGGCTTTGACGAGCTGGTGCTGGACAGCGCCTACTTCCCCGACCAGGGCGAGGTGCACGTGCTGGCCCAGTCCACCAACTACCCCGACACCCGCGCTACCGTGGTGGAGCAGTTCTGGCAGGAGGTCACCCAGGCCCTGGAGGGCAGCCAGGTGCGCCTCTCCGCCCAGGTGCGGGGAGATTCCCTGGTGGAGGGCGGCGTGACCAGCGGCATGACCCCCCAGTTGCTGGACCAATACGCCCAGCGGGTGTGGGTGGCCCTGGATGAGACCACCACCCAGACCCAGGTGACCCGTGCGCTGACCCAGGCCGGCATTGACGCCTCCCGTCAGCTGGTGGGCCAGGAGAACACCAGCGGTCAGATGATCTGGGGCTGAGGGCCCAGAGCCTTACCATAATCATTCATGCTTCATTGCCTTATCCACAGAGGAGAACCCCCATGACAGAGAAAATTGCCCCCCGCAAGTGGGTGCCTGAGTACGAGGGCACCCTGCGCAGCCACATGATTAAAATTCCCACCTGTATCTCCGAGTGCTCCGGCATCCGGGTGTTCGGGCGGAGAATCAAATCCCTGGCCTTTACCACCGACGTGGCGGTAATTCGCAACATCAACGCCGACGCCGTCATGGCCGTCTACCCCTTCACCCCCCAGCCCGCCATCCACCGAGCGGTGATGCAGAGTGCCGACATGCCCGTGTTTGTGGGAGTGGGCGGCGGCGTCACCCGGGGCCTGCGGGTGGTGAACCTGGCCAACGACGCCGAGCACGAGGGCGCCTTCGGGGTGGTGGTCAACGCCCCCACCCAAAACGACGTGGTGCGTCGGCTCAAGCAGGTGCTGGACATCCCGGTGGTGGTCACCGTGGTGTCCCCCAACACCGACATTGCCGCCCGGCTGGAGGCCGGGGCGGACATCCTCAACATCTCCGGGGCCCGGCACACCCCTGAGATCGTCCGGGCGGTGCGGGCGCAATTCCCCAACGTCCCCATCATCGCCACCGGCGGACCCACCGACGAGAGCATTTTGGAGACCATCGCCGCCGGGGCCAACGCCATTACCTATACCCCGCCCAGCAGTGCGGATCTGTTCGCCGTTTCCATGCAGCGCTACCGCCAGGAACAGGGGGAAACCTGAGCCTTCCACATACCCGATTCCTGCAAGCCCCCAAGGCGTACGCCCTGGGGGTTTCTTTTTGTGGAACATTAGTTAAATAGGTAGTAAAGTAGAAAAGAGATGAAAATAGAACGGAAAATACAAAAAACACAGGGATTTTACAAAAAGAAGTGTAGAACTTTTTCGCCGAAAATCTTAAAAAACTATTGAACCGATTTGACAAATGTGGTACAATTTTAACATAATCGGGGATAATGTAACCAAGGAACCTGATGACCTTTGAGTCCCAGAAAGAGGTGAGATACTATGGCATTTGAAGCCATCCAGAAGGTGACCCAGACCGAGGAGGCCTCCCGGGGCCAGAAGGCGGAAGCTGCCGCCCAGGCCAAGCGGATTGTGGCGGACGCCCAGCGGGCTGGAAAGGCGCTGGTGGCCGAGGCCCGGGCCCAGGCCCAGGAGAAGGCCAAGGCCATGATGGCCCAAGCCGAGGAGCTGGCCGCCCAGCAGTCCCGCCAGGTGCTGGAGGGCAACGCCCAGGCCTGTGAGGCCATGAAGCGGCAGGCCCGCGGGCATCTGGAGCAAGCGGCGGACCTCATTGTTGGAAGGGTAGGTAAAAACTGATGGCAATCGTAAAAATGAAACGGCTGCGCCTGATGGGGATGCGGTCGGATCGGGAGAGTCTCCTCCACCTGCTGCAAAAGCTGGGGTGTGTGGAGGTGGACGAGCCTGCCATTGATCTGTCCGACCCCAACTGGTCGGCGTTGGCCAAGCCCGACAGCCGGGATTTGTCTGCCGCCAAGGAGCGCAGCACGCTGCTGAACAACGCGCTGAACATTTTAAAGAAGTATGCGCCCGCCAAGGAGGGACTGTTCCGCATCCGGCCCCGTCTGACGGAGAAGGAGTTTTTTAACCCCGACTTCTATCAGCACGGCCTGGATACGGCTCGGGCCATCGTGGAGGGGGAGCGGACCTTGGCCAGCCTGACGGCGGAGCAGGGCAAGCTCCAGACCCAGAAGGCCGCTCTGGCCCCCTGGCTGCCCCTGGATGTGCCCCTGGAGCTGGGAAGCGACGGCACCGTGTCGGTGATCTTCGGAACCATCCCTGCCAAGGCGGATTACGCCGCCATGGAGGCGGCGGTGGCCCAGGCCAGTGACCTGACCAGTCTGAGTTATGCCGGAGCTGACCGGGATCTGCAATATTTCCTCCTCATCTGCCACAGGGATGTGGAAGAGGTGTGCTGTGAGGCCATGCGGGAGTTTGGCTTTTCTCGGGCCAACGTCCGTGGCTGGACGGGGACGGCGGCGGACAACGACCGGATGCTGGACAACCAGCTGGCAGTGGTGGCCCAGAAGATGGACGAGACCAAGGAGCACATCGCATCCTTTGCCCCCCACCGGGAGGCACTGCGGCGGTGTGTGGATCGGGCGGAGCAGGACATCGCCCGGGAGGAGGCCAAGAGCCGCCTGGTGGACTCCGAGTGCGCCTTCTTTTTGGAGGGCTGGGTGCCTGTCCCTGATGAAGAGGCTTTGGTTCATGCACTCAGCGACTATACGTGCTGCTGGGAGACCTGGGCGCCGGAGCGGGAGGAGTATCCCTCGGTGCCGGTCAAGCTCAAGAGCAATCTGCTCACTGAGCCATTGACCACCATCACCACCATGTACTCTCTGCCGGCCTACGACGGAGTAGATCCCAACGGTCTGATGATGCCCTTCTATGTGTTTTTCTTCGGGTTTATGTTCGCCGATTTGGGCTACGGTCTGATTTTGGCGGCGGCGACCCTGTTTATCCAGTGGAAGATACGGCCAAAGGGCGGCTTCGGCCAGCTGGTGCGGCTGATGATCATGTGCGGGATCTCGTCTGCGGTGATCGGCCTGTTGACCGGCGGATTTTTCTCGGACTTTATTGTCCGGTTCACCGATATGCTGGGTCTGCCCCAGCCGGTCATCCCATTCCTGTCTGTGCCGGAGGGCAGCGGTGTACCCGGCCCCGTGCTGGACGTGATGGGCAATCCCATGAGTGTGCTGGTGTTCTCCCTGGTGGTGGGCCTGGTGCAGATCGTGGTGGGCATGGCGGTGAAGTTCTGGATGCTGTGCCGGGACGGTCAGGTGCTGGACGCCATTTTGGATGTGGGCACCTGGTGGGTCATCTTTGTGGGCATTGCTCTGTTTGCCTTGGGCGTGGGCAATGTGGCCGGATACCCGGTGGTACTGATTTTGGGCTGCCTGATGCTGCTGGGTCAGGCCCGGAACGCCAAGGGCATTGGAGGAAAGCTGGGAGCGGTGATCGGCGGGGTGTACAACGGCGTCACCGGCTATTTTGGGGACATTCTCTCTTACTCCCGACTGATGGTTATGATGCTGGCCGGATCGGTCATCGGACAGGTGTTTAACATCCTGGCCGCCATGCCCGGCGGAGGCCTGCCTCCGGCGGTGGGGATTCCCATCTTCTTTGTGATTTTCCTGATGGGCCACAGCTTTAACATCGGTCTGAACATCATCGGCACCTATGTGCATACGTCCCGTCTGCAATACCTGGAGTTCTTCAAACAATTTTATAAAGAGGGGGGACGCCCCTGGCGCCCCTTGGAACTTAACACCAAGTACGTTGATATTGAGGAGGAAAAATAAAATGACCATCAGTGAATTTCTGTCCATGTACGCAGGGCCCTTCTTCGGATTCCTGGGCGCCGCTCTGGCCGCCGGTTTGGCCTGCGTAGGTTCCGCCAAGGGTACCGGCCTGGCCGGTGAGGCAAGCGCCGGTCTGCTGGCTGAGGATCCCTCTCAGTTCTCCAAGTGCATGATCCTTCAGGTCATCCCCGGCACCCAGGGCCTGTACGGCCTGGTCATCGGCTTTTTGGCGCTGATGAAGATGGGTCTGTTTAACGGCACCGTGTCCCAGCTCACCGTAAATAACGGCCTGCTCATTCTGGCTGCCTGCCTGCCCATGGCACTGGGCGGCCTGCTCTCCGGCATTGCCCAGGGCCGTGTGGCTGCCGCTTCCGTAAACATTGTGGCCAAGAACCCCAACGACTGGTCTAAGGGCATGGTGCTGTGTATCATCGTGGAGTTTTACGCCATTTTGTCCCTGCTGATCTCCTTCCTGATGATTATGTTCGGCTTCTAAGCTGAGGGGGAGACTATGGACGGAATTGAGAAGATCATAGATCGTATCAGCGGCGATGCCCAGCGGGAAGTGGACGACGTGCTGGCCAGCGCCAAGGCCCAGGCGGCGGAGATCATCGCCAAGTACCAGGCCCAGGCCAAGGCCGAGGCCGACGACATCCTGGCCCGGGGCGAGAAAGCTGCTGCCGAGCGGGGCGAGCGGCTGGCCAGCGTGGCCCAGCTGGAGTGCCGCAAGGAAGTGCTGCGGGCCAAGCAGGAGGTCGTGGAAGAGGCCTTCCAGCTGGCCATGAAGAAGCTCACCGAGCTGCCCCAGGAGAAGTGTGTGGCTCTGCTGGCCGATCTGGCCGCCCAAGCTGCCTCCAAGGGCACCGAGGCCCTCATCTTCTCCGCCGCCGACCGGGCCCGGTTGGGCAAGGCGGTGGTGGTGGCCGCCAACCAGAAGCTAGGGGACCGTGGCCATCTGACCCTGTCCCAGGAGAAGCGCCCCATGCAGGGCGGCTTCATCCTCAGCGACGGGGCGGTGGAGGTCAACTGCACCTTCCAGACCCTGGTGCGGCTGCAGCGGGAGACCCTGTCCACCCAGGTGGCAGACGTGCTCTTTGACTGAGCCGCCTCATCCACACATGAGACAGGAAAAGGGGGACGGCACATTGTCACGGAAAAAAGACTTGGACTATCTGACCATATCCGCCCGCATCCACGCCATGGAGACCCGGCTTTTGAACGCCGAGCGTGTGGAGCGGATGATCGAGGCCCGGGAGCTCAGCGAGGCTGCCAAGGTGCTCACCGAGTGCGGATATGAGGATATGGGACAGGTGACCGCCCAGGCCATGGAGGAGACTCTGGCCAAGGCCCAGGAAAGCCTGTTCCACGATTTGAATACGGCGGTGGGAAACCGTGCCCTGTTGGACGTGTTTCGCTGCCGTGACGACTATCACAACGCCAAGGTGCTGGTGAAGGCGGAGGCACTGGGAACCCAGCAGGACGGTCTGTTGGTGTCCGGGGGCCGCTACCAGCCCCAGCGCCTGGCTGCTGACTATCGGCGGGAGGATCTGCGGGGCTACGCAGAGATCTTCCGCCGGGGCATTGCCCGGGCTCGGGAGACTTTGGGCGCCACAGGAGATCCCCAGCTGGCGGATTTTATCCTGGATCGGGCCTGCTTCGAGGAACTCACCGACCTGGCCCAAAAGGCGGACAGCAAGTTTGTTCAGGAATATGTGGCCCTGTCCATTGACGTGGCCAATCTGCGCTCCTGTGTGAGAGCCGCACGGCTGAACAAGGGCGGGGAGTTCCTCCAGCAGGTGCTGGTGCCCGGGGGAACGGTACCCCTGCGGACGCTGGCGCTGGCCAAGGGGGAGGAACTGGGCAATGTGTTTCGCAGTGGCCCGCTGGCCCATGCTGCGGCTCTGGGTGCGGCTGTGTCTGCTCCCGGCTCCGGCGCACTCACTGAGTTTGAGCGGGAATGCGATGACGCAGTGATGGATTATCTGTCTGCTGCACGGCGGGTGGCCTTTGGCGAGCAGCCCATTGTGGGCTACCTCTACGCCCGTCAGGCGGAGATGACCGCCATTCGCACCATTTTGTCCGGCCGCATGGCGGGGCTGGATGGGGACACCATCCGGCAGCGCCTGCGCCGCACCTACGGTTAAAGGAGGGGAAGGGACATGGCTCGTTATCAGATCGCCGTCGTCGGCGACAAGGACAGCGTGTTGGGCTTCAAGGCCTTAGGGCTGGCCACCTTCCCGGTGGACAGCGTGGACCAGGCCCGCACCACCCTCCACACCATCGCCAAGGAGAACTACGGGATCATCTATCTCACCGAGACCCTGGCGGCCAGTATGGACAGCGACATCGCCCGCTACAAGGACGCCCTGACCCCTGCCATCATTCTCATTCCCGGCAAAGAGGGCAGCCAGGGCATCGGCATGCGCAACATCAAGAAGGCAGTGGAGCGTGCCGTAGGCGCAGACATTCTTTGATGGGGCAATCCCTCGTCATGACGGCTGCGGTTCTGACGGGCCCTTTTGCGCCATACCATCGTTGTGACTTTTTGAAATCCACAAAGGATTTCTGCAAAGCCACGCCTCGGTCTGACACAAAATTGCTCCGTCATACCACTTGCCGTTATGTCTTGGCATTGCCATGGCGTGTTTGAATACACAAAAATCAAAACCTAGAAGGAAGGTTTCGACGATATGGGTAAAGTAGTTAAGGTCTCCGGCCCCCTGGTGGTGGCCACCGGCCTGTCGGACGCCAACATGTCCGACGTGGTCCGTGTGGGTCCCCAGCGCCTCATCGGTGAGATCCTCACCATGAACGGGGATGCCGCCTCCATTCAGGTCTATGAGGAGACCTCCGGCCTGGGCCCCGGCGCCGAGGTGGTAACCACCGGTTACCCCATGAGCGTGGAGCTGGGCCCCGGCATGATTGAGAATATCTACGATGGAATCCAGCGACCCCTGGAGGAGATCATGAAGAAGGTAGGGGGCAACAACCTGCCCCGTGGTGTGGAGGTTCCCCCCATCGACCCCGAGAAGCTGTGGGAGTTCACTCCTGTGGCCAAGGCCGGGGATAAAGTGGAGGGCGGCGACGTCATCGGCACCGTCCCCGAGACCCCCGTGGTGCTCCACAAGATCATGGTGCCCCCCTACCTCAAGGGCACTCTGAAGAGTGTCACCCCCGCTGGCTCCTACAACGTGAAGACCGTGGTGGCTGTCCTGACCAAGGAAGACGGCACCGACGTGGAGATCACCATGAGCCAGCGCTGGCCCGTGCGTGTGGGCCGTCCCTACAAGCGCAAGTATCCCCCCGTCCGCCCCCTGTCCACCGGACAGCGGATTGTGGACACCTGCTTCCCCGTGGCCAAGGGCGGCACCGCCGCCATCCCCGGCCCCTTCGGCTCCGGCAAGACCGTGATGCAGCACGCCGTGGCCAAGTGGTCTGACGTGGACATCGTCATCTACATTGGCTGCGGCGAGCGTGGCAACGAGATGACCGACGTGCTCCGGGAGTTCCCCGAACTCATCGACCCCCGCACCGGCGAGTCCCTGATGAAGCGGACCGTGCTCATTGCCAACACCTCCGATATGCCCGTGGCTGCCCGTGAGGCCTCCATTTACACCGGCATCACCATCGCCGAGTACTTCCGTGACATGGGCTACGACGTGGCCGTCATCGCCGACTCCACCTCCCGCTGGGCCGAGG
>NHCFR05603__coassemble_1769_pt1 | contig 8550 bp, 9 predicted proteins | sample NHCFR05603__metabat2_high_PE_050 | metagenome-assembled genome bin NHCFR05603 | reverse complement strand
GATACCATTTTACCAGATGCGGGGATGTTTTGGAAGTTTTTCGACAGTCTGAATCCTCTTGGACAGCAGCTGCTGTCCAAGAGGACTTTTTTTACACCAAATAGGACATGTCGTAGAGGCCTGGGGCCTGTACCCCGGTGAGGAACTTGGCGGCTCGCACCGCACCGCTGGCGAAGACCTCGCGGCTGGCGGCGTGGTGGCTGAGCTCAATGACCTCGTCCCGTCCGGCAAAGATCACCGTGTGGTCGCCCACAATGGTACCCCCACGCACGGCAGAGATGCCGATCTCGTGGGGCCCACGGGGCTGGCGCACACTGTGGCGGTCGTACACATACTCCGGCTCGTAGGGCAGGGCAGAGGCGGCGGCGTCGGCGATCATCAGGGCGGTGCCGCTGGGGGCGTCCACCTTCCGGTGGTGATGCCGCTCCACGATCTCCACGTCGTAGTCCAGCCCCAGCACCGAGGCGGCTTTTTTCACCAGGTCCAGCAGCACATTCACACCCAGAGACATGTTGGCCGAGCGAAACACAGGGATGTGGGTGGCAGCCTCCGAGATGGCGTCCAGCTGTGCCTGGTCATAGCCCGTGGTGGCCAGCACCACCGGGAGGTTCCGGGCCTGGCACATCTCCAGCAGAGGGGCCAGGGCGGAGGGATGGGAGAAGTCAATGACGGCGTCCGCCTCCACGTCGCAGGCGGCGGGGGAGGAGAACACGGGGAAGTTGGGGTTGGGCTGGCCCAGAATGTCGATGCCCGCCACCACCTCCACCTGGGGGTCCGTGGCGCAGATGTCAGCGACCACACGGCCCATGTGGCCGTTGCAGCCGGAAATGATTATCTTTTGCATGGGGCAGCCCTCACAGAAGACCCATACGGGCCATGGAACTACGCAGGGTCTCCAGGTTCTTCTCGGACATCTCGCACAGGGGCAGGCGCAGCCCACCCATCTCCATGCCCACCAGGTTCAAAGCGGCCTTGATGGGGATGGGGTTGACCTCCAGAAACAGGGCGTCGATGAGGTCCATGTACTTGATTTGCAGCTTGGAGGCGGCCTCGAAGTCGTTGTCCAGGCACAGCTTGGTCATCTTCACCATCACCTCGGGGATGAGGTTGGAGGCCACCGAGATGACGCCCTTGGCCCCCAGGGCCATCATGGGCACCACCTGGTCGTCGTTGCCCGACCAGATGTAGAAGTCATCCCCGCAGAGGAAACGGGTGTGGGCCAGCAGGGAGAAGTTTCCAGAGGCCTCCTTCACGCCGTTGAACTGGGGGTTCTGGGACAGGTGACGATAGGTCTCGGCGGTGAAGGATACGCCGGTGCGGCTGGGCACGTTGTAGAGGATGATGGGCAGGTCCACCCGGTCGGCGATGTACTCGTAGTGGCGGATGAGGCCGGTCTGGCTGGCCTTGTTGTAGTAGGGGGTGACGTGGAGCAGGGCGTCGGCTCCGGAATCCTGGGCGTGCTGGGACAGGTAGACCGCGGCGGAGGTGTCGTTGCTGCCCGCTCCGGCAATCACCTTCACCCGGTGATTGACCCGCTTGACGCAGAACTCCACAGCGGCGATGTGCTCCCGAATGGACATGGTGGCGGATTCGCCGGTGGTGCCGCAGACGCACACGGCATCCACCCCGGCTTCAATTTGCGCGTCGATGAGTTTGCCGAAGGCGTCGTAATTGATGGCGCCGTTTTGGTCAAAGGGGGTGACCAGCGCCGGACAGGAACCGGTGAACACGGGTGTGCGCATAGGGCAACTTCCTTTCTGTTTCAAATTCATGGATTAGCGGACGGGCTCAATGTACCCCTCCGCGCACAACAGCTCGGCCAGCAGCACCGCGCCGCCAGCGGCGCCCCGCAGGGTGTTGTGGGAGAGGGAGACGAACTTGTAGTCGTACTGGGTGTCGGGGCGCAGACGGCCCACGGAGACAGCCATGCCGCCCTCCAGCTCCCGGTCCAGCTTGGCCTGGGGACGGTCGGGCTCCTCAAAGTAGTGGAGGAACTGCTGAGGGGCGGTGGGCAACTTCAACTCCTGGGCCCGGCCCTGATAGGTGCGCCAGGCCTCCTTCATCTGCTCCTCGGTGGGCTTATTTTTAAAAGTGACAAAGACGGCGGCGGTGTGGCCGTTGGACACGGGCACCCGCAGGCACTGGGCGGTGATGGCGGGGGCGTCTGCGTTGACGATGACCCCGTTTTCCACCCGGCCCCACACCTTCAGGGGCTCCTGCTCGCTCTTCTCCTCCTCGCCGCCGATGTAGGGGATCAGGTTATCCACCATCTCCGGCCAGGTCTCAAAGGTCTTACCGGCCCCAGAGATGGCCTGATAGGTGCACACCAGAATCTTCTCAATGCCGTAGCCCAGCAGGGGAGTGAGGGCGGGGACATAGCTCTGGATGGAGCAGTTGGATTTCACGGCGATAAAGCCACGCTGGGTGCCCAGCCGCTGCTTCTGGGCGGGGATGACCTCCAGGTGCTGGGGGTTGACCTCGGGAATCACCATGGGCACGTCGGGGGTCCAGCGGTGGGCGGAGTTGTTGGACACCACCGGGCACTCGTGGCGGGCATAGGTCTCCTCCAGGGCCTGGATGGCGTCCTTGGACATGTCCACAGCGGAGAAGACAAAGTCCACCTGGCTGGCGATGCTCTCCACGTCGTCTTGGGCGCTGAGCAGCACCATGTCCTTGGCCACCTCGGGGATGGGCACGTCCATGGCCCAGCGGCCCGCCACGGCCTCCTCATACCGCTTCCCGGCAGAGCGGGGGCTGGCGGCCAGAACGGTGAGGCGGAACCAGGGGTGGTTGGCCAACAAGGTGACGAAACGCTGGCCCACCATGCCGGTGGCGCCGATGATACCTACTTTGTATTCATGCACGGAAATGACCTCCTCCTGCCCACGGGAAAGAAGTGGTTGAAACGTGGGCGGATGTTGTATTATAATAGAACAGCGTATGCGTCGAGGTAGAGGGACAGACTCTGTCCCCAGAGTTCGACGAAATACTTACTAGACATCATAACATTATCGCATTAAAGTGTCAATTTATCATTTCCATATCCGGCGAAAAAAGGAAAATTTTTTCGTGTCCCCCGGCCCGCCCCAAGGTGGAAGCGGGGAGGGGACAGAGCATTGTATGTGTGCGCTCAAGAAGGTATGCCGGGGAAATGATGGCGAGAACGGTGGGGAAATTGTGAAAACATCTGATTTTTATTTTGATTTGCCGGAAGAACTCATTGCCCAGACGCCCCTGGAGCGGCGGGACGCCTCCCGGCTGCTGACCTTGGACAAGGTGACGGGCCAAACCCAGCACATGCACTTCTACGACCTGCCCAAGCTGCTGCGGGCGGGGGACTGCCTGGTGCTCAACGACAGCCGGGTGCTGCCCGCCCGTCTGCTGGGCCACCGCAGCACCGGCGGAGCCTGTGAGGTGCTGCTGCTCATCGACCGGGGCGAGAAGGTCTGGGAGTGCCTGGTGCGCCCGGGCAAGAAGCTGCACACCGGGGCCAAAATCACCTTCGGCAACGGAGAACTCACCGCCGAGGTGGTGGGGGAAGTGGAGGGCGGCAACCGCCTGGTCCGCTTCGACTACGAGGGCATCTTTTTGGAGACCCTGGAGAAGCTGGGCAAAATGCCCCTGCCTCCCTACATCAAGGAGGAATTGGAGGACTCTGAGCGATACCAGACCGTGTACTCCAAGGTGGTGGGCTCTGCCGCAGCCCCCACTGCTGGCCTGCACTTTACCCCGGAGCTGCTGCAGCAGGTTCAGGACATGGGGGTGAAGGTGTGTTATGTCACCCTCCACGTGGGCCTGGGCACCTTCCGCCCGGTGAAGGCGGAGGAGGTCACCGACCACGAGATGCACTCGGAGTACTGCGTCATCTCCCAGGAGACGGCAGACGTCATCAACGAGACCCGCGCCGCCGGGGGCCGGGTCATCTGCGTGGGCACCACCTCTTGCCGCACCATTGAGAGCTGGGCCAATGAGGACGGCACCATGGAGGCCAAGGCGGGGTGGACCAACATCTTTATCTATCCCGGCTACCGCTTCAAGGTGCTGGACGGCCTCATCACCAACTTCCACCTGCCCGAGTCCACCCTCATCATGCTGGTGTCCGCCCTGGCGGGCCGGGAGCATGTGCTGGCGGCTTACAAGGAGGCGGTGGAGAACCGATACCGATTCTTCAGCTTTGGAGATGCCATGTTCATCTCTTGATATGCAGCGAAAAGGAGACACACATGTTTGAATTGTTGAAAACCGAGGGAAAGGCCCGCCGGGGCCGGTTCACCACTCCCCACGGCACCGTCCAGACCCCGGTGTTTATGAACGTGGGCACCCAGGGGGCCATCAAGGGTGGCCTGTCCGCCTTTGACCTCAAGGACATCGGCTGCCAGGTGGAGCTGTCCAACACCTACCACCTCCATCTGCGGCCCGGCGATGACGTGGTGCGCCAGATGGGCGGCCTGCACAAGTTCATGCGCTGGGACGGTCCCATGCTCACCGACTCCGGTGGCTTCCAGGTCTTCTCCCTGTCCGGGCTGCGCAAGATCACCGAAGAAGGGGTGACCTTTGCCTCCCACCTGGACGGGCGCAAGATCTTCATGGGCCCCGAGGAGTCCATGCGCATCCAGTCCAACCTGGGCAGCGACATTGCCATGGCCTTTGACGAGTGCGTGGAGAACCCCGCCACCTACGAGTATGCCAAGGCCTCCTGTGAGCGCACCCTGCGGTGGCTGAAGCGGTGCAAGGACGAGCACGACAAGCTCAACGCCCAGCCCGACTGTGTCAACCCCGGCCAGATGCTCTTTGGCATCAACCAGGGTGCCACCTTCCCGGACCTGCGCATCTGGCACATGCAGGAGACGGCCAAGGTGGAGTGCGACGGCTACGCCATCGGCGGCCTGGCGGTGGGCGAGCCCACCCAGGTGATGTACGACATCATCGACGCCGTGGAGCCCTATATGCCCCAGGACAAGCCCCGCTACCTCATGGGAGTGGGCACCCCCTCCAACATCATCGAGGCGGTGGCCCGGGGCGTGGATTTCTTCGACTGCGTCATGCCCGCCCGCAACGCCCGCCACGGCAAGCTATTTACCTGGAGCGGGTGGATGAACATGAAAAATGAGCGGTATAAGACCGACGAGTTACCCATCGACCCTGAGTGCGACTGCCCCGTGTGCCGCAACTTCTCCCGGGCCTATGTACGCCACCTGTTCACCGCCGGGGAGATGCTGGGGCTGCGCCTGGCGGTGATGCACAACCTGTACTTCTACAATAAGCTCATGGAGCGCATCCGTCAGGCCCTGGACGAGGGCACCTTCCAGCAGTTCCGGGCGGAATACTCGGAGAAACTGGCTCAGCGGATGCCCTGACGTCTGGAGCGGAAAATAGGGCTTGTGTTTCAGGGATAATCCGGGTATAATGACACGTGATGTATCTTTTTACAATCCACACATAGAAGGAGAATCGTTGTATGCCTGCCGAAGCAATGTCTAGCGTTCTTATGATCCTCATCATGATCGCCGTGTTCTACTTCCTGCTCATCCGTCCCGAGAGCAAGAAGAAGAAGGAAGCGGCCGCCATGCGCGCCAGCCTGAAGGTGGGGGACCAGATCACCACCATCGGCGGTATCGTGGGTACCATCTGTGCCATCAAGGAGGAGACCATCGTCATGGAAACCGGCGCCGACCGTGTGCGCATCGAGTTCACCAAGTGGGCCATCTCCAGCAAGGGCACCCAGGCTGAGCAGGATGTTACCGCTCAGGAGAAGAAGGACAAGAAGGATAAGTAAGGTCCGCATGAGAAGCAACCCCTTTGCATATGGTGAAATAACCATGTGGAAAGGGGTGCTTTTTTTGCGCAAAGACGATGTGAAACCGGGAGGCCCGACCCAGATGGTTTTGGGCGTGGCTTTGGGGGGCGTGGTGGCCATTGGGGTGGAGCTGCTGGTGCTGTTGGCCGGGGCGGCGGCCATTTCCTCCGGGCTGCTGCGGGAGAATGCCCAGTTGCAGCTGGTGGCCATGGCCTGTGTGCTGGGCGGCCTGGTGGGCGGTCTGGTGTGCGCCTGCCGCTGGCCGGCCCGGAAGCTGCCGGGCGGCTTGGCTGCGGGCCTGACCTGCGGGGTGTTGCTGTGGATCATCAGTGCGGCCCGGGGCGGGGGACAGGTGCTGGAGGTGCGTGGCCTGGTGGTGCTTACCTCCTGTCTGTGCGGCGGAGCCCTGGCTGGGCTGCTGTGCCTGCGGTTCGGGCGAAAGAAGCCTTCCAGTGTCCGGCGCAGCCGCGTGTGAGGGCGTGGAGAATTTGGCAGAGGGAGCCATTTCCCTCTGCCAAAACCCTTGACATTTGGGGAGAAACTCTCTATAATTCGTAGGAACAACTATAATAATATAATGGACTTTTTGTGGGCTGCCATCTGTTGCGGCTTCTATTTTTTATCGTTGAAAGGATGAACATCATGGCCAAGGAATACAAGCTCAGCGCAGAGCGTTTGGAAGAGTTGAAGCAGGAACTGAACTACCTCAAGACCGTTCGTGAGAAGGAAGTGGCCGACCAGATCAAGGAGGCCCGCTCCTTCGGCGACCTGTCCGAGAACAGCGAGTACGACGAGGCAAAGAACGAGCAGGGCAAGCTCTACTCCCGCATTGCCGAGATCGAGAACATTCTGGCCAACTGCTCCGTCATCGAGGAGGAGGCCGACAGCGACCCCGACACCGTGCGTCTGGGCAGCAAGATCACCGTCATGGACACCATACTGGATGAGGAGGAGACCTACCAGGTGGTGGGCTCTCAGGAGGCTGACCCCATGAATGGCCGCATCTCCGAGGAGTCTCCCTTCGGCAAGGCCCTGCTGGGCAAGCGCATCGGGGACACCGTGATTGTGGACGCCCCCGCCGGAAACATTGAATACAAGGTCGTCAGCATCCAGCGCTAAGCGGAAGACGGACAGATAGAAGGAGAGAAGACAAGTATGTCGGAACACAACAACCAGAACCAGCAGAACGCCCAGGCCGAGCCCTCTCTGTCTGAGCTGCTGCAAATTCGCCGGGACAAGCTCTCTGCCCTCCAGGCAGCGGGCAAGGACCCCTTCCAGGTGACCAAGTACGATGTCACCCACCACAGCAACGAAGTGAAGGACAACTTCGAGGCCATGGAGGGCCAGGTGGTGCGCCTGGCCGGACGTCTCATGAGCAAGCGCGGCATGGGCAAGGCCATTTTTGCCGACCTCCAGGACGGCGGCGGCCGTATCCAGCTCTATGTGCGTGTGGACGACGTGGGCGAGGAGGCCCTGGCTGCGTTCAAGAAGTATGACATCGGCGACATTGTGGGTGTGGAGGGCGATGTGTTCCGCACCAAGCGGGGCGAGATCTCCATCAAGGCCCACACCATCACCCTGCTGTCCAAGTCTCTGCTGCCTCTGCCGGAGAAGTTCCACGGCCTCACCGACGTGGAGACCCGTTGCCGTCAGCGGTATGTGGACCTGATCATCAACCCCGAGGTGCGCCGTACCTTTGAGATTCGTTCCGCCTTCGTCCGCCACGTCCGGGACTTCCTGGACAACCGTGGCTATATGGAAGTGGAGACTCCGGTGCTCAACACCATCTCCGGCGGCGCCACCGCCCGCCCCTTCATCACCCACCACAATACCCTGGACATTGACATGTACATGCGGATTGCCACCGAGCTGCACCTCAAGCGCCTGGTGGTGGGCGGTCTGGAGCGTGTGTACGAGATTGGCCGTATCTTCCGCAACGAGGGTATGGACACCAAGCACAACCCCGAGTTCACCTCTGTGGAGCTGTACCAGGCCTATGCCGACTTCCACGACATGATGGACCTGTTCGAGGACCTGCTGAGCTCTGCCGCTCAGAAGATCCTGGGCACCTATCAGATTCAGTGGCAGGGCCAGGATATTGACCTGACCCCCGGCTGGCCCCGTCTGACCATGGCCGAGGCCGTCAAGCAGTACACTGGCCTGGACTTCATGGCCATCACCGACGACGCTGAGGCTGTGGCTCTGGCCGCCTCCATCGGCGTGGAGCTGCCCGAGACTGCTCCCGCCACCTGGGGCAACGCCCTGTACGAGGTGTTCGACCAGAAGGTGGAGGAGAAGCTCATTCAGCCCACCTTCATCACCATGCACCCCGTGGACGTGTCCCCCCTGGCCAAGCGCTCTCCCGCCGATCCCCGGCTCACCGAGCGCTTCGAGCTGTTCATCTGCCGCAGCGAGATGGGCAACGCCTTCTCCGAGCTCAACGACCCCATCGACCAGAAGCAGCGCTTCCAGCGTCAGGTGGAGCTGCGTGAAAACGGCGACGAGGAAGCCGGCATGATGGACGAGGACTATATCACCGCTCTGGAGTACGGTCTGCCTCCCACGGGCGGCCTGGGCATCGGTATCGACCGCTGCGTCATGATGCTCACCAACAACGACTCCATCCGTGAGGTGCTGCTCTTCCCCACAATGAAGCCTTTGGACTAAAATTCCACAATATATAGCGTCTGACGAAACGGGACGGCACAAGATGTAGTAAAAAGGGCTTACAACTACAACTTTTCTACAACTTT
>NHCFR05603__coassemble_1492_pt1 | contig 10021 bp, 8 predicted proteins | sample NHCFR05603__metabat2_high_PE_050 | metagenome-assembled genome bin NHCFR05603 | reverse complement strand
GGGCGACCCGATTCCACACTGGCGGGCTGAGAAGTGTTTTTTTCGATGCACATGTCCCCGAAAAAAACAGATTTCAATTTATTTTCCCGCCCTCGGGCGGGAAAACTCTGCCGAGGGCTTTTTGGATGATGCAAGAAACCATATCCTTCTTGTGTGCAAATGAGCTTTTTTGGCAGACTGGCCCTGTGTGTGACCGATTTTGGGGTTTACAAAAGGTTCACAACTGGTTCCCAAATTGTCTATCATTCGACATGGGGGTTCTGGTATCATAGGCCATGTCAGGAAGAGATGTCCAGGCAGAGCAGTGACCTCCCCTGACAGCGATGAACGAACAACCGGGGCTGCTCTGGCAGCAGTCGGAGCCCCCCGGACAAACAACTCCAGAGACACCCTCTCTGTTTAGCCTGTCGGAACGGCCAAGCCTTTCCTGACAGGCTTTTTTTGTGCCGGGAGAAGGGGGAAAACGGAAAACACTTGCCAAGTTCGCCCTGGTGGGGTAGACTATGGAGAGATGCCGAATGTCCGGGGACGCCCGGGCCAACCTAGAGAATGGAGAAATCATATGGATTACTTTCACCTGTCAGTGGGACAGGATGTCCTCCACCCCATGAGCAGCCTGGCGCTGGCTCACCTGGGGGATGGAGTGTATGAGCTCATGGTGCGCACCTGGCTGTGCCTGCAGGGCAAGGCCACCAACAAGGGGCTGCACAAGGCTGCGGTGACTTATGTCTCCGCCCCCGCCCAGGCCAAGCGGGTCAAGCTGATTTTGCCCATCCTCACCGAGGAGGAGCAGGACGTGTACCGCCGGGCCCGCAACAGTCACACCGCCGCCATCCCCAAGGGGGCCAGCGTGGGAGAGTACCATGCCGCCACCGGGCTGGAGGCCCTGTTCGGATGGCTGTACTTGCAGGGCCGTCTGGACCGGCTCAATGAGCTGTTTGAACGGATGATGACGGAGGAATGAGCCATGCCCTTGGATGCAATTGTCATGACCGCCTTAGCCGGAGAGCTGCGGGAACGCATCACCGGCGGAAAGGTGGACAAGATCTATCAGCCCACCCGGGATGAGGTGGTGCTGCACATGCGCACGGGGCAGGGAAATGTGAAGCTGCTGCTGTCAGCAAACCCCGCCCACCCCAGAGCCCAGCTCACCACCGTGACCCGGGAGAACCCGGAGACGCCTCCCATGTTCTGTATGCTGCTGCGCAAGTATTTCCTGGGCGGCCGCATTCTGGAGATTCGCCAGCCCCCCATGGAGCGGCTGCTGGAGTTCCGCTTTGAGACCCTCAGCGAGCTGGGGGACCGGGTGGAGCGGGCCCTGGTGCTGGAGTGCATCGGCCGCAAGTCCAACCTCATTATGCTGGACGGGGCGGGGCGCATCACCGACAGCATGCGCCGGGTGGACGGGGATATCTCCGCCCAGCGCCCGGTGATGCCCGGCCTCTTCTATCAGTACCCTGTGCCCACGGGCAAGCTGGACTTCACCGCCATGGGGGAGGAAGAGCTGGAGCAGCTGGTGTCGAGCCAGGCGCCCCAGGGAGAGGGCCAGGACAAGTGGCTGCTGGACACCTTCAGCGGCATTTCCCCCCTGGTGGCCCGGGAACTGGCCTTCCGGGCCGACGAGACGTCCCAGGGCCTGGCCCGGGAGGTGCTGCGGCTGCGCTCTGTCATCCTGGAGGGCAAGTATGAGCCAGTGGTGCTGAAAAAAGAGGGCAAGGAGATGGACTTCTCTTTCCTGCCCATTCTGCAATACGGCCCCGAAGTGGAATTGACCCGCTGTGAGACCTTCTCCCAGCTGCTGGACGACTACTACGCCGCCCGGGAAGCCCAGGAGCGGGTGAAGCAGCGGGGGGCGGACTTCATCCGGTCGGTGACCCAGGCCCGCAACCGCACCGCCAAGAAGATCGCCAACCAGGAGGCAGACCTGCGCCGAGCGGGCAACCGGGAGCAGATGCGGGAGTACGGGGACATCATCACCACCAACTTCTATCAGATGCACCGAGGCCAGTCGGTACTGGTGGCCCAGAACTACTATGACCCGGAGTGCAGAGAGGTGGAAATCCCCTTAGACCCCCTGCTCACCCCCCAGCAGAACGCCGCCAAGTACTATAAGGACTACAAAAAGGCCCAGAAGGCGGAGGAGATGCTGGCCATCCAGCTGGAGAAAAACCGCACGGAGCTGGAGTACCTGGACAGCGTGCTGCAAATGATCACCTTGTCCGAGGGGGACCGGGACTTGCAGGAGATCCGTCAGGAGCTCATGGACAACGGGTATTTGCGCCAGCACAAGCGGAAGATGACCGCCAAGGGCAAGGTGAAGATCATCCACGCCAAGCCCATGGAGTTTCGCTCCTCCGCTGGTCTCACCATTTTGGTGGGCAAGAACAACAGCCAGAATGACCGCCTGACCTTGAAGGACTCGGACAAGCGGGATCTATGGTTCCACGTGCAAAAGCTCCACGGCTCCCACGTGATTTTGAAGACCGGAGGGGTCCAGCCCGACGACCAGTCGGTGACGGAAGCGGCCATGCTGGCCGCCTGGTTCTCCCAGGCCAAGGACTCGGCCCAGGTGCCGGTGGATGTGACCCCGGTGAAGGTGGTCAAAAAGCCCACGGGGGCCAAGCCCGGTTTTGTCATCTACAACACCTATAACACGGTGTATGTCACGCCCCAGGAGGACCTGGTGAAGAAACTCCGGGTGAAATGAGCAAAGGGGACAGCTTCCAATTCGGCGGCTGTCCCTCTTTTCTGTACTAGGCGCAGATTTGCTAGCGTGGCAAATACGCTCCGCTGGGCCCGATTTCTCCGCGATGAGAAATCGGGGAAAGAATCGCCTAGGGCGTTCCCCCTAGGTACCCCCTGAGGTCTCCTTGCATGGCGCTGGAGCATCCCCCACCGACGCTGAGGGAGGAAGGATTGTCTGGTTCTTCTTGCTCCGCTGCCGCTGATATATTCCCCGTATTGCCACGGTGATTCCTTGGGTACAGCGTCGGTGCATGGTGGAGACTTGCAGTTCCCACCCACCACCGGCCCTGTCCTTCTGGGGCAGTTCCTTCCACTCTGGAAGATTGAGCGGTAGCGGATGTAGCGGCATAGAGGATCGGCTTACCCCTGGGCCGGTTGGGATTTATCCAGAGTCAAAGGACTACTGACCCAAGCAGGGTACCTAGGGGTGCAACCCCTAGGCGGCTTTTTCGTCTATTTTTGGCCGCTCAAAAATAGACCCCTAGCGGAGCGTCCCCGCCAGACTGGCAAGTCTGCATAAAGACATTGGAGAAGAGCAGATGATTGACCATAGAAAAACAGCGGAAGCAACCAAATGGCTGCTTCCGCCGTAGTTATAGAGGGAATCAGGCTTTCAGCTTCTGGATGCCCAGCTCCATGCGGCGCAGGGTCTCCTCCTTGCCCAGAATGTAGCACAGCTCCACGGCGCCGCCGGGGGTGACGGTCTTGCCGGCGATGGAGATGCGCAGGGGCCACATGAGGGTGGCGTTTTTCACGCCCAAAGACTCGGCCAGGTGGATGAGGGTGTCGTGGATGCTCTCCTGAGTCCAGCTCTCCAGAGCGGAGAGGACGGGGACGGTCTTTTCCAGCATGTCCAGGGACACCTCAGAGTTGGTCTTGGACTTCTTGTTGGTGAACAGTTCCACGCCGTACTCGGGGAGCACATCGAAGAAGTCCACCTTCTCGGGAATGTCGGTGAGGCGCTCGCAGCGGGCCTGGAGCAGGGAGGCGATGACGTCGGCGTCATAGGCCTCGTTGGTCACGGCCTTACGGATGTAGGGCCGGGCCACCTCAGCAAAGGCCTCGGGGGTCATGGAGCGCAGGTAGGTGGCGTTGAAGTAGTTGAGTTTCTCCATGTCGAAGGCGGAGGGGGACTTGGAGATTCCGGAGATTTCAAAGGCCTTCACCAGCTCGTCCAAAGTGAAGAATTCCTGCTCGCTGAGCTCACCGTGGGGGGCCCAACCCAGCAGGGAGACATAGTTCACCACAGCCTGGGACAGATAGCCCATCTGGATGAGGTCCTCGTAGGAGGGGTCGCCCTTGCGCTTGGACATCTTGCGCACGGCCCCGGTCTCGGGGTCGGTGATCATCACGGAGGAGCAGTGCACGTAGGTGGGAATCTCCCAGCCGAAGGCCTCGTACAGCAGGTTGTACTTGGGGGCAGAGGAGAGGTACTCGGCGCCACGCACCACGTGGGTGATGCCCATGAGGTGGTCGTCCACCACGTTGGCGAAATTGTAGGTGGGCAGCCCGTCGCGCTTTAAGAGCACCTGGTCGTCCAAGGTGTCGTTGTCCACGGTGATGGCGCCGTACACGGCGTCCATAAAGGTGGTCTGGCCCTCGTGGGGGATGCGCTGGCGGATGACATAGGGATCACCATTGGCCAGACGAGCGGCCACTTCCTCAGGGTCGAGGTTGCGGCAGGGGTCCTCTTCCTTCTGGAAGTTGCCCTCTTCCTCCTCGGTCTCCTCGTGCTTGTCGCAGAAGCAGTAGTAGGCGTGACCGCGCTCCACCAGCAGCTTGGCGTACTCAGCGTAGAAGGAGCGGCGCTCAGTCTGGATGTAGGGGCCTACGGGGCCGCCCACGTCGGGACCTTCATCCCAGGTCAGGCCGCAGGAGCGCATGGTATTATAGATGATTTCGGTGGCGTCCTCCACCAGACGGCCCTGGTCGGTGTCCTCGATGCGGAGGATGAACTTGCCGCCGGCGTGGCGGGCGATGAGGTAGGTGTACAGGGCGGTGCGGAGATTGCCCACGTGCATGTAGCCCGTGGGAGAGGGGGCGAAGCGGGTGCGCACCCCGTCGTGGGGAATGCGGGCTTCCATATCGTCAAACCATTGCTGATTGAGAGCCATGTCAATCAAAACCTCCAGTTTACAGTGTGTCCCCATTATAGCCTCCAGGGGACGGTTTGGCAAGAGGCAGACAGATTGCACAAGGAAATGGCGGGAAAAAGAGTAAAAAATAGATAGGTGAATCTGGGCGTTTTTCCTTGACGAGAGGACGATTTTGTGCTACAATCCCAAATTGTGCTGATATGCCAAAAAGGAGGTCTGCTTGGATGCTGACCAAACTGGAACAAGCCGGCAAGGTTGTGGGCGTCAAGCAGGTTCGCCGGGCCCTGAAAGATGGGCGGGCGACGGGAATCTATCTGGCACGAAATGCCGATCCCGCCCTCACCGAGCCACTGGCTCAACAGGCCCAGGAGCAAGGGGTGGAGGTCCACTGGACGGACACCATGAAGGCTCTGGGACATGCCTGCGGCATCGCCGTGGGAGCCGCTGTAGCGGCAACTGTATAATTTCCTTGATTTTAGCGAATAATCTTATGAGAGTTCGTTAAAATATATATTCATTGAAAGGAGGAAAATCATGCCTACTTTTAACCAATTGGTGCGCAAGGGCCGTGAGAAGACTACCTACAAGTCCAACTCTCCCGCCATGCAGCATGGTCTGAACACCCTGAAGAACAAGGAGACTGACCTGCCCTCCCCTCAGAAGCGCGGCGTCTGCACTGCCGTTCGTACTTCCACTCCTAAGAAGCCGAACTCCGCTCTGCGTAAGATCGCTCGTGTGCGTCTGACCAACGGCTACGAGGTGACCGCCTACATCCCCGGTGTTGGCCACAACCTGCAGGAGCACTCCGTGGTGCTGATCCGCGGCGGCCGTGTTAAGGACCTCCCCGGCGTGCGTTACCACATCATCCGTGGCACTCTGGATACCCAGGGCGTCAATGGCCGTATGCAGGCCCGTTCCAAGTACGGTGCCAAGCGTCCCAAGGCCGGCAAGGGCGGCGCTAAGAAGTAATTCTTACCCCACCTGTGCATCTAACTTGCTTACTGCGCTGACTGCGCAAGGCAAACTGCGCCTTGCCGAGCGTTTATTCCATATATATGTGGGTAGACCTCGGACAGGCATGACACAAGCCCCGGCCATCGGGGCCTGAGTACCTATGAATTCTATTTTATTAAGAAGGAGGGAAGCAAAGTGCCCAGAAGAGGAAACGTACCCAAGCGGGAGGTTCTGCCCGATCCGCTGTATAATTCCGTCTTAGTCACTAAGCTCGTTAACAGCATCATGCTGGACGGCAAGAAGGGTGTTGCCCAGAAGGTCGTCTACGGTGCCTTTGACATCATCAAAGAGAAGACCGGCCAGGAGCCCCTGGAGGTGTTCAACGCTGCCATCGAGAACATCATGCCTTCTCTGGAGACCAAGTCCCGTCGTGTGGGCGGCTCCACCTATCAGGTGCCCATGGAAGTGCGTCCCGAGCGTCGTCAGACCCTGGGTCTGCGCTGGCTGACCACTTACTCCCGCAACCGCGGTGAGAAGACCATGAAGGAGCGTCTGGCTGGCGAGATCATGGACGCCGCCAACAACACCGGCTCCGCCGTGAAGAAGCGTGAGGACACTCACAAGATGGCTGAGGCCAACAAGGCCTTCGCTCACTACCGCTGGTAATCCGGGAGGAACAGAGATATGGCTACTAGAAAGACTTCTCTGCAGAATACCCGTAATATCGGTATCATGGCTCACATCGATGCCGGTAAGACCACTACGACCGAGCGTATCCTGTACTACACCGGCGTGAACTACAAGATCGGTGAGACCCATGATGGTACCGCCACCATGGACTGGATGGCTCAGGAGCAGGAGCGTGGTATCACCATCACCTCCGCTGCTACCACCTGTTTCTGGAGCGGTTCTGCTCAGCAGTTCCCCCAGACTCGTATCAACATCATCGACACCCCGGGCCACGTGGACTTCACCGTTGAGGTGGAGCGCTCCCTGCGCGTGCTGGACGGCTCTGTGACCGTCATGTGCGCCAAGGGCGGCGTGGAGCCCCAGTCCGAGACTGTGTGGCGTCAGGCCGACCACTACCGGGTGCCTCGTATGATCTACGTCAACAAGATGGACATCATGGGCGCCGACTTCTACAACGTGCTGAACATGATCCACGATCGTCTCAAGTGCAACGCTGTGCCCATCCAGCTGCCCATCGGCGCTGAGGACACCTTCCGCGGCATCATCGACCTGGTGGAGATGAAGGCCGATGTGTACTATGATGATCTGGGCAAGGACATGCGCGTGGAGGAGATTCCCGCCGACATGATGGAGCTGGCCCAGGAGTACCGGACCAAGCTCATCGACGCCTGCGCCGACATCGACGACGAGATCATGATGCTGGCTCTGGAGGAGGAAGAGATCCCCACCGATATGATCCGCAAGGCTCTGCGCAAGGGTACCATCGACAACCTGCTGGTGCCCGTGGTGTGCGGTACTTCTTACCGCAACAAGGGCGTGCAGAAGCTGCTGGACGCTATCGTGGACTTCATGCCCTCCCCCCTGGACATCCCCGCCATCAAGGGCGTGGATCCCGAGACCGAGGAAGAGGACGAGCGTCCCGCCGACGACAACGCCCCCTTCTCCGCTCTGGCTTTTAAGATCATGACCGACCCCTATGTGGGCCGTCTGTCCTTCATCCGTGTCTACTCTGGTAAGCTGACCACCGGTTCCACCGTGCTCAACTCCACCAAGAAGCAGAAGGAGCGCATTGGCCGCATCCTGCAGATGCACGCCAACCACCGTGAGGACATCGAGGAGGTCTTCTCCGGCGATATCGCCGCCGTTGTGGGTCTGAAGAACACCACCACCGGCGATACCCTGTGTGTGGACGACCACCCCATCATCCTGGAGTCCATGGAGTTCCCCGAGCCCGTTATCCGCGTGGCCATCGAGCCCAAGACCAAGGCTGGTCAGGAGAAGATGGGCATCGCTCTGGCCAAGCTGGCTGAGGAGGACCCCACCTTCAAGACCTACACCGACGAGGAGACTGGTCAGACCATCATCGCCGGCATGGGCGAGCTCCACCTGGAGATCATCGTGGACCGTCTGCTGCGTGAGTACAAGGTCGAGGCCAACGTGGGCGCTCCCCAGGTTGCCTACAAGGAGACCATCAAGAAGACCACCGAGCAGGACACTAAGTATGCCCGTCAGTCCGGCGGTAAGGGCCAGTACGGCCACGTCCGCATCACTGTGGAGCCCAACGAGCCTGGCAAGGGCTATGAGTTCCTCAATGAGATCACCGGCGGTGTCATTCCCAAGGAATATATCCCCGCTGTTGACGCTGGTATCCAGGGTGCCATGCAGGCCGGTGTTCTGGCCGGCTACCCCGTGGTTGACGTGAAGGTCCACCTGACCTTCGGTTCTTACCACGAAGTGGACTCCTCCGAGATGGCCTTTAAGATTGCCGGTTCCATGGCCTTTAAGGAGGCTTGCCGCAAGGCTGGCGCCTGCCTGCTGGAGCCCATCATGAAGGTTTCCGTCATCGTGCCCGAGGACTACATGGGCGACGTCATTGGTGACCTGAACAGCCGCCGTGGCCAGATTCTGGGCATGGAAGCTCGTCCCGGTGCCCAGCAGATCGACGCTCTGGTGCCTCTGAGCGAGATGTTTGGCTACGCCACCGACCTTCGTTCCCGCACTCAGGGCCGTGGCCAGTACTCCATGGAGCCCCACAGCTATCTGGAGATCCCCAAGAACATCGCTGAGAAGATCATTGCCCAGCGTGGTCGTAAGGACGACTAAAAATCTTAATAGCTGGGAAAAAATCTGTTGATTTTTTCCCGGCGATAGGATAAAATAGGCCCATAATGGGTCTGGATGAATGAATCCAATTTTATTGAAGTATAAGGAGGAAACTCAAAATGGCTAAGCAAAAGTTTGAGCGTACTAAGCCCCACGTCAACATCGGCACCATCGGCCACGTTGACCACGGCAAGACCACCCTGACCGCTGCCATCACCAAGTACCTGGCTCTGAAGGGTCAGGCTCAGTACGAGGACTATTCCAGCATCGACAAGGCTCCCGAGGAGCGTGAGCGTGGTATCACCATCAACACCGCCCACGTGGAGTACGAGACCGACGCTCGTCACTATGCCCACGTTGACTGCCCGGGCCACGCCGACTATATCAAGAACACCGGCGCTGCTCAGATGGACGGCGCTATCCTGGTTATCGCTGCTACCGACGGCCCCATGGCTCAGACCCGTGAGCACATCCTGCTGGCCCGTCAGGTGGGCGTGCCCGCCATGGTCGTGTTCCTGAACAAGTGCGACCAGGTTGACGACGAGGAGCTGCTGGAGCTGGTGGAGATGGAGGTCCGCGAGACCCTGTCCGAGTACGAGTTCCCCGGCGACGAGATCCCCGTCATCAAGGGTTCCGCTCTGAACGCTCTGACCTGCGAGTCCGGCGACGTGAACGATCCCGACTTCGCCTGCATCAAGGAGCTGATGGACGCTGTTGACAGCTACATCCCCACTCCCGACCGTAAGGCTGACCTGCCCTTCCTGATGCCCGTTGAGGACGTGTTCACCATCACCGGCCGCGGCACCGTGGCTACCGGTCGTGTGGAGCGCGGCATGATCAAGGTCGGCGAGGAAGTTGAGATCGTCGGTCTGAAGGAAGAGAAGATGAAGACCACCGTTACCGGTCTGGAGATGTTCCGCAAGCTGCTGGACGACGCCGAGGCCGGCGACAACATCGGCGCTCTGCTCCGTGGCGTGCAGCGCACCGACATCGAGCGCGGCCAGGTTCTGGCTAAGCCCGGTTCCATCCATCCCCACACCAAGTTCCAGGGCCAGGTCTACGTCCTGAAGAAGGACGAGGGCGGCCGTCATACCCCCTTCTTCAACAACTATCGTCCTCAGTTCTACTTCCGTACCACCGACGTGACCGGCGTCATCACCCTGCCCGAAGGCACCGAGATGTGCATGCCCGGCGATAACGTCACCATGGACGTTGAGCTGATCACCTCCATCGCTATGGACGAGGGTCTGCGTTTCGCTATCCGTGAGGGTGGCCGCACCGTTGGTTCCGGCGTTGTTTCCAAGATCTACGAGTAATCGAAAGAGCTTGTGAGGCTTTCAAGGCCCCCTGCCGCAAGGCAGGGGGCCTTTTTGTTGTATGGTGAATTATACTATCAAGTGCAACACTTTAGGAAAATAAAAAGAAGTTCATAC
>NHCFR05603__coassemble_1215_pt1 | contig 12052 bp, 8 predicted proteins | sample NHCFR05603__metabat2_high_PE_050 | metagenome-assembled genome bin NHCFR05603 | reverse complement strand
TGCGAGCACTGGCACCTGAAGCCAGCGAGTCTACCAATTCCACCACTCGCGCAAGCGGTGTATCGCTCGTAGCGACAAGAGATATATTACCACGGGTCTCCTTGTTTGTCAACAGATATTTTTAAAAAAACGACAACTTTTTTAGGTTGACAAAAAGTGAGGTCTGCGCTATAATAAACAAGCTTGAGTTATGCGGATGTGCTGGAACTGGTAGACTGGCTAGCTTGAGGTGCTAGTGGCCCACGGCCGTACGGGTTCGAGTCCCGTCATCCGCACCAGAAGGACACAACGGAAGTTGTGTCCTTCTTTTTTATTTCCATGACATGAATAGTCCACTCGGCTCCCTCATAGGCTGGTCTTACCAATACAGGAAATGAGGGATTGACACCATGAAAGCCGTACTCGCCCTGTCTCTGGTACTGCTGTGCCTGCTGCCCACCCATACCCGGGCCGCTGAAGTGGATATCACCGCGCCCTCCGCCATTCTCTTGGAGAAAAGCACCGGAGAGGTGCTCTTTGAGCAGGACGCCCACGCCGTCTACGAGCCCGCCTCGGTGACCAAGGTGATGACCCTGCTTCTGGTGATGGAGGCCATTGACGCCGGGACGCTCTGCTGGGATGACGTGATCACCGCCTCCCCCTACGCCTGCTCCATGGGCGGCTCCCAGATCTGGCTGAAGGAGGGGGAGCAACTCACCGTCAGCGAGATGGTGAAGGCGGTGGCCGTGGCATCTGCCAATGACTGCGCCGTGGCTCTGGCGGAGGCAGTGTCCGGCAGTGAGACCGCCTTTGTCCAGCGCATGAACGAGAGGGCCAAGGAGCTGGGCATGGAGTCCACCGTCTTTTGCAACTGTACTGGACTCCCTGCAGAAGGCCACGTGTCCTCCGCCTACGACATCGCCCTCATGAGCCGGGAGTTGATTTTGAATCACCCCCAGCTGCGGGAGTACACCACCATCTGGATGGACACCCTCCGGGACGGTCAATTTCAGCTGACCAACACCAATCGGCTCATCTATTCCTACCCCGGGGCCACAGGGCTGAAAACCGGCTCCACCGACACTGCCCTCTACTGCCTGTCCGCCACAGCGGAGCGGGATGGCATGGAACTCATCGCCGTGGTGATGCACGCCGCCACCCCCTCCGACCGCTTTGACAGCGCCGCCGCCCTGCTCAACTACGGCTTTGCCAACTACTCCCTCACACAGGTCTATCCCGAGCAGGTACTTCCCCCCATCTCGGTGCTGCTGGGGGAGCAGGACACGGTGCAGCCGGTGCTGGACCACGACTGTACCATCCTCACCCACCAGAGCCAGAGCGCCGCTGTGACCACCCAGGTTCATCTGCCAGAGGAGGTCTCCTCCCCAGTGCAGGAGGGGCAGAAGCTGGGCGAGATGATTGTGTATCTGGACGGCGAGGAACATGAGCGGGTGGACCTGGTGGCCTCCGCCGGAGTGGCCCGCCTCACCGTGTGGGGCATTTTCCAGCAACTTCTGGACACCCTGCTCTTTCTCCCCACCCATGCATAACAAAACGGCGTAGGAAGCCCTCAAACGCTTCCTACGCCGTTTCTTATGTTCTATCACTTCTCGGTTGCCACCAGCATCTCACCGGCCCGGTAAATGTCGCCAGCGCCTACCGTGAGAATCAGGTCGCCGGGTTGAGCCAACTCCCGGAGCTTGGCGGTCACATCCTCCAGGGTGGGGCAGAAGATGCTGCCGGGAATCTGGGCAGCCAGGTCCGCCGAAGAGATGCCCAAATCGTTGGTCTCCCGGGCGGCGTAGATCTCCGCCAACAGGGTGAGGTCCGGCTTTTTCAGCACTCGCACAAAGTCGTCAAAGAGCTCGTGGGTACGGGTATAGGTATGGGGCTGGAACGCACAGATGACCCGCTTGTGTCCCAGGCTCTTGGCCGAGTCCAGCAGCACCTCCAGCTCGCCGGGGTGGTGGGCGTAGTCGTCGCACACCTCTGCCCCGTTGTAGTCCCCCTTGTACTCAAAGCGGCGTCCAGGCAGACGGAAGTCCCGCATACCCTGCTCCACGGCCCAGCCGGGAACCCCCAGCACCGCCGCGGCGGCAGAGGCCGCCAGCACGTTTTTCACGTTGTGCATGCCGGGAATGGACAGCTCCACGTGGGCATACACCTGATCCCGGTACACCACGTCGAAGGTGGCAAAGCCGTGGTTCATCTCCAGGTTTTTGGCGTGCACGTCGCCCTTCTCCACACCGAAGGTAATCATGGGGCGGGTCTCCCCCTCCAGCGCCTTCATGGTGTTGGCATCCTCACAGTTGGCCACGATGTACCCGCCGTCCGGCACCAGATCGGCAAAGGCCCGGAAGGAGTGCTCCACGTCCTCCAGGTCCTTGAAGAAGTCCAGGTGGTCCGCCTCAATGTTCAAAATCACCGCCACTGTGGGACGGAAGGAGAGGAAGGAGTTGCAGTACTCGCAGGACTCCAGAATGATGGTGTCACCCTGGCCCACCCGGTGCCCGGCCTTCAGCAGGGGCAGCGTGCCGCCAATCATCACCGTGGGGTCCAGCTGGGCGGCCATGAAGATGTGGGTGCAGATGGAGGTGGTGGTGGTCTTGCCGTGGGTGCCGGAGATGCACAGTGCGTTCTTATACCCCGTCATGATGGCGCCCCAGGCCTGGGCCCGCTCGAATACGGGAATACCAGCGGACAGAGCGGCGGCGATCTCCGGGTTATCGTTGTGTACGGCGGCGGTGCGCACCACGCAGTCCGCCCCCTCCACACTCTCAGGCAGGTGGCCAATGGTCACCGGGATGCCCAAGCTGCGCAGATGGGCCACGGTGGCACTCTCCTGCCGATCGGAACCCGTGATGATGACTCCGTTGCCCAACAGCACCTCGGCCAGAGAGGCCATGGAGACACCGCCAATGCCCACCAGATGGGCCCGCTTTCCCGGTTTGATATACTCATGGATGTTATTGACTGACATATGCACACCCCATATAATAAAATTATCCTAATTCTTCTGGTACTATATACTCAAAACCATTATATTATACTATGCGCCATGGAGAATGGCAACCGGATTCTTCCCTTTTTTCCGTTTTTCCACAAGGAAAGGAGCACACCATGGATTACCCCAACACCCTCCCCCGTGCCGTCGCCCACTGCTGCCGCACTCTGTGGCAGGCCAGGTTTGAAGCTTACCCCGTGGGCGGCTGCGTCCGGGACCTGCTGCTGGCCCGCACGCCCCAGGACTGGGATATCTGCACCTCCGCTCTCCCCTCACAAGTCCAAAACCTTTTCTCCCACACCGTCCCCACGGGCATCAACTACGGCACTGTGACGGTGGTGCTGGATGGGCAGGGTTTGGAGGTGACCACCTTCCGGCGTGAGGGCGGGTACCGAGACGGCCGCCGCCCCGATGCCGTGTCCTTTGTCTCCTCTCTCACCGACGACCTGTCCCGCCGGGACTTCACCGTCAACGCCATGGCCCTGGCTCCAGACGGCACAGTCATCGACCCCTTTGGTGGACAGGCGGACCTGGAGGGCCGGGTTATTCGCTGCGTGGGAGACCCCATGCAGCGGTTCCAGGAGGACCGGCTGCGCATGTTCCGGGCCATCCGCTTCGCCGCTCAGCTGGACTTTACCCTGGACCCGGAACTGGTCCATGCCCTGAAGGAGCTGGGCCCCCAGCCTCACCACCTGCCTGCTGAGCGCATCTGCCCCGAGGTGGAGAAAACCCTGTGCGCCCCTGCCCCCCACTGGGCCAAGCTCTTCTTCTCCTCTGGGCTTCTCAGCGGCCCAGTGGTGGACTCCTCGCCCCTCACAGACCTTCCCCGCGAGCCTCTGCCCCGCTGGGCAGGGCTGGCCTCTTTGATGGCAGAGAGTGGCTACGACTCACTCCCCCTGCTCCAGAGCCTCATCCGGGACAAAAAGCTCATCGTACCACTGTCTCGTGGTCTCGCCCTATTTCGGGAGGGTCTGCCTCAAGACGCCTCTGGCTGGCGGCACGCCCTGGCCGGGTACGGTGTCCCCGCCTGTAAGGCAGGGGCCGCCATGGCTCAGGTACAGGGCAAAAAGGCCCCCAGCGAGATGTTGGATCAGGTATTGGCCCAAAGTCCCTGTCTCAGTGCCAAGGAACTGGCCCTGTCCGGGCGAGAGCTGGCATCCATGGGGTTGGCGGGACCGGACATTGGCCGAGTCCAGGGAATACTACTAAACCACGTACTGGACCACCCGGAGGACAACACCCCGGACAAGCTCCGCCTCCTGGCGACTCAGCGCATAAAATAAGCGGACAGAGCTAGGCTCTGTCCGCTTTGCTTTTGGATTTTACAGCATCTGACGGCTGCGGGAGATGTTCATGGTGCCGTCCTGCATCTCGCCCACCCAGTCCAGGCTGCGGCCGGTACCCAGGGCCACGCAGGAGATGGCGTCGTCGGCCACATAGGTCTCGATGCCGGTGTGGGATTCAATGAGCTTGTCAAAGCCCCACACCAGAGAGCCGCCGCCGGTCATGACGATGCCGTTGGTGGAAATGTCCGCCACCAGCTCAGGGGGCGTACGCTCCAGAACTCCGTGGACTGCCTCCAGAATGCGGGCACAGGGCTCCTCGAAGGCCTCGATCATCTCGCTGGAGGTGACGGTGAACACCCGGGGCAGGCCGGTCATCAGGCAGCGCCCCTTGATCTCCATGCTGACCTCCTCAGGCCGGGGGAAGACACAGCCAATCTTCATCTTCAGCTCCTCGGCGGTACGGTCGCCGATGAGCACGTTGTGGCGCTTGCGAATGTACTTCACCACTGCCTCGCTGAAGGAGTCGCCAGCCACCTTGATGGAGGCGGACTCCACAATGCCGGACAGGGAGATGACGGCGATGTCAGCGGTGCCGCCGCCGATATCCACCACCATGTGGCCGTCGGGCTGGGTGATGTCGATGCCAGCGCCGATGGCAGCGGCCAGAGGCTCCTCAATGAGGTACACCCGGCGGGCACCAGCCTGGATGCCGGCGTCGATGACGGCGCGCTCCTCTACCTCGGTGATGCCGGAGGGCACACAGATCACCACGCGGGGCTTGAACAGACGGATGGGGGCCACCTTGCGGATGAACTCCCGGAGCATCCGCTCGGTCATATCGTAGTCAGAGATGACGCCCTCCCGCAGGGGACGGATGGCCACAATGTTGCCGGGGGTACGGCCCAGCATGTTCTGAGCGTCGGTACCCACCTTCAACAGCTTCCCAGTATTCTTATCCAGGGCCACCACGGAGGGCTCCCGCAGCACGATGCCCTTATCTTTGATATATACCAACACACTGGCTGTACCCAGGTCAATTCCGATATCCTTTGCAAACATGTTATCACCTCATAGCACTTTCCACACAATACAATGCATACTATGGAATAGTATACTGGAATACAGCCATTTTTGCAATGCACATTGCTCCACAAACTTCGACACCATTCGCCCCCTGGTTTTATCTGAATTTCTCTCCAAAATACACCAAGCCCCCAGCTGTCCCAAATCGCAGCTGGGGGCTTACTTCTGGCTAGAAATTTCCAATGGACGCTACCTACTCTTTCTTTGGATTTTTGACTTTGGATTCCGAAGAGAAATGACGAACTCATGGTTTCTGCAAACGCTCACACCTTGGTTTCCGCCTTGTCTGCCACTGGCATCAGGGGATTCTCCTACGTGTCTCCTGCTTACTCAAGCCTGTTTGGAACTTTCCGAGTTTCACTTCACTTTGCGCAACCCAATCATCGAAGTCTGGATGTGTGTTACCTTCTTCCTTCATATTTTTCATATCGCGATATGTTTACTGAAGTAGTCGGTACCGGTTAGTACATCGGACTCACCTTTCCTTTCTTCTTGTCTGTATTGTACTATGACCATCCCGTTTTGTCAACCGTTTTTATGAAATTTTTCTAAGAAATTTGAAGCAAAAACCGTGCGGCCTCAAGGCCGCACGGCGTGTACTCATTTATGGTATCCAGACCCCTCTTGGATCTTAAATGCCCGGTAAATCTGCTCCAGCAGCATCACCCGGGCCAGGTGGTGTGGGAAGGTCATGGGGGACATGGACAGGCGCAGATGGGCTTTGTCCTTCACCGTCTGGCTCATGCCGAAAGAGCCGCCCACCAGGAAGGTGATATCCGAGGCTCCCTCCACCATCCAGCTGCTTAGACGCTGGGCCAGCTGGGGGCTGTCCATGGTCTTGCCCTCAATACACATGGCCACCACCTTGCCGCCCTTGGGCAGTTTAGCAAGAATCGCCGCCCCCTCTCGCTCCAAAGCGGCCTGGATTTGGGCCTGAGTGGGGCGGTCCGGCAGCCGCTCCTCGGGCAGCTCGGTGACGGTGAGGCGGCAGTATCCGCCCAGACGCTTGGCATATTCCGCCGCTGCCTCCAGGTAAAACTTCTCCTTCATCTTGCCCACGCAGATGATATGTACACTCACCATGTCCTCACACCTCCATCCACGCTGAGGCCTCGCTGCGGGGCGCTACGCACAGCTCCACGCTCTGCTCCCGCTCCCCAATCCCCGCCTGGGCCGCCAGTTTGGCGGTGGCGGGCTGGTTGTTCTCCTTGGACAGATGGGCCAGCACCACTTGCCGGGTGCCTCGCTCCACCGCCCAGCGGGTGAGCTGGGCTCCCACCTGGTTGGACAGGTGGCCCCGCTGCCCTGCAATACGGCTTTTTAAGTATTCCGGATAGGGGCCTGTGCGCAGCATCTCCGGGTCATAGTTATACTCCGCCACCAGGGTACTGGCCCCCTGCACCGCCTCCAACACTGGCTGGGTCACCACACCCAGGTCGGTACAGAAGGTGAGCTTCCGCTCCCCCCGGGTCACGGTGTAGCCCACGGGGCTGACACAGTCGTGGCTGACGGGAAAGCTGCCCACCACCAAGTCCCCCAGGGCAAAGCGCTCCCCGGGGTCAAAGACCCGAAACCGGGGCTGCAACTCCGGATTCTTTCGGCAGATCTCCCGGGCCGTCCCCTCGGCGGTGTACAGCTCCACATCCAGCTGGCGGCACAGCACCGGGATGCCGCTGATGTGGTCGCTGTGCTCGTGGGTGATGAGAATGGCGGACAACTCCCCCGGCTGAATGCCCAGGCCCTTGAGCCCGGTGGTGATGCGCCGGGCGGATACCCCGGCGTCAATGAGGATATGGGTGCTGCCGTCGGTGATCACCGAGCAGTTGCCAGAGGAGCCGCTGGCCACGGTGGCAAACTTCAACAAACTTCTCTCCCTCCTCACAAAAAGCGGCAGCCCCTTGTCGGGACTGCCGCAGTCCATGTGTATCTTTGATGTTTAACCCGCTGCGTTGGCGTTCTCCACCTGGGAATCAGGCAGGTCCACCACTTCGATCTGGGCTCCAATGCCGGTGAGCTTGGCCACAATATCCTCGTAGCCCCGCTCCACATGGCGGATGTTGCCCACCTCAGAGACGCCTTGAGCGGCCAGAGCAGCCACCACCAGAGCGGCGCCAGCCCGCAGGTCACAGGCCTCCACCGGGGCGGCCATGAGCTGGGGCACGCCCTCAATGATGGCGATCTTGCCGTCCACCTGAATCTTGGCGCCCATGCGGCGGAACTCTTCGGTATAGCGGAATCGGTTATCCCACACACCCTCGGTGATGACGCTGGTACCCTCTGCCAGACAGAGGACTGCGGCGATCTGGGGCTGCATATCGGTGGGGAATCCGGGATAGGGCATGGTCTTGATGTTGGCCCGGTGCAGAGGGCCATTGCGGCGGACAATGAGGCTATCGCCGTCCTCTTCCACCTCGACGCCCATCTCCAGCAGCTTGGCGGTGATGCACTCCATGTGCTTGGGGATGATGTTATTCACCCGCACCTCGCCGCCTGCAGCAGCCACAGCGGCCATATAGGTGCCCGCCTCGATCTGGTCGGGAATGATGGAGTATTCGCCCCCGTGGAGGTGCTCCACCCCCCGCACCTTGATGACATCGGTGCCGGCGCCGGTAATCTGAGCGCCCATGGAGTTGAGGAAATTGGCCAGGTCCACGATGTGAGGCTCCTTGGCGGCGTTTTCGATGACCGTGAGCCCATCGGCCAGAGTGGCGGCCAGCATCACGTTCATGGTGGCGCCCACGGTGACCACATCCAGGTAGATGTGGCTGCCCTTGAGCCGTCCGTCGGGCACCTTGGCGCACATAAAGCCGTTTTTCACTTCCACGTCCGCCCCCAGGGCCCGCAGACCCTTCAGGTGCTGGTCGATGGGTCGGCCGCCAAAGTCACAGCCGCCGGGCAGAGGCACTTCTGCCTGGCCAAAACGCCCCAAAAGCGCGCCAAGCAGGTAATAGCTGGCACGGATTTTACGCCCGGACTCGTAGGCCACCGGGCTGTTATGGATGGCGGTGCAGTCCACCTCCACCGTGGAACGGTTGATGGTGCGCACGTTGGCCCCCAGTTCCTGGAGGATATTGAGCATCAAGGTCACATCGCTGATCTGAGGCAGGTTGCCAATGCGGCACACGCCATTGACCAACAGAGCAGCGGGAATGATACCGACAGCGGCATTCTTGGCCCCGCTGATCTCGACTTTGCCATACAGCGGTCTACCGCCGTGAATGAAATATTTTTTCAAAAAAGACACCTCATAGCGTCCCCGGCCTGGCCGGGTTGGTAATCGCTCCCTGAAATGGGGGGCTATCTATATGGAAGAATTCTATCCCTTGGATAGAACGTACAACTTTGCTTTAATGCGCATATATTATAGCATTGCCCCCACCCCATGGCAACCTAAATTTTGTTTCTGCGGGATTTTCTCCTCTTTGCCCATAGTCTCTCCCGTTCAGGGGCTACTATTCTGATAAAGTTTGTGAATTTTTTGTTACACCCCTTGCAAAACATGGGAGTAAGTATTATAGTACAGTTAGCACTCGACCAACGCGAGTGCTAAAACATGCAATTCGAGGTGTACCACTCATGGAGAAAAAACAGTTTCAGGCCGAGTCCAAACGGCTGATGGACCTGATGATCAATTCCATTTATACCCACAAAGAGATCTTCCTGCGTGAGATCATTTCCAACGCCAGCGACGCCATTGACAAGCTGGCCTATCTGGCCCTCAGCGACGGCAGCATTGATGTAAAGCCTTCTGACTTTACCATCACTGTGACACCAGACAAAGAGCACCGCACCCTCACCGTCACCGATAACGGCATCGGCATGACCCAGGAGGAGCTGGAGAACAACCTGGGCACCATCGCCCGCAGCGGCTCTCTGCAGTTCAAGCAGGAGATGGGCAAGGACAACGCCGCCGACATCATCGGCCAGTTCGGCGTGGGCTTCTACTCCGCTTTCATGGTGGCCAAACAAGTCACGGTGCTCACCCGCCGCTTTGGCGACCAGCAGGCCTACCGCTGGGAGTCCTCCGGCGTGGACGGCTACACCATCACCCCCTGCGAGATGGAGGGCTGGGGCACCCAGGTCATCATGACCATCAAGGACAACACCGAGGAGGAGAACTACGACGAGTATCTGGACAGCAGCCACCTCCAGAGCCTCATCAAGAAGTACTCTGACTACATCCGTCACCCCATCCGCATGGTGGTGGAGGACTACCGCATGAAGGAGAAGCCCGCCGACGCCCCCGAGGACTACAAGCCCGAGTGGGAGACGGTGCAGGAGGAGAAGACCATCAACTCCATGGTGCCTCTGTGGCAGCGCCCCCGCTCCAAGGTGGAGCAGGAGGAGTACGACCGCTTCTATCAGGAGAAGTTCATGGACTGGCAGGCTCCCCTGGCCACCATCACCACCTCCTCCGAGGGCACCGTCACCTACAAGGCCCTGCTGTTCATCCCCGGCCAGACTCCCTTTGACTTCTACACCCGGGAGTATGAGAAGGGGCTGCAGCTGTACTCCTCCGGCGTGCTCATCATGGACAAGTGCGCCGATCTGCTCCCCGACTGCTTCCGCTTCGTCAAGGGCGTGGTGGACTCCCCCGACTTCTCTCTGAACATCTCCCGTGAGATGCTCCAGCACACCCGTCAGCTGAAGATCATCGCCACCGCTCTGGAGAAGAAGATCAAAAACGAGCTGGCCAAGATGATGAAGGACGACCGGGAGACCTATGAGAAGTTCTGGGCTGCCTTTGGCCGCCAGCTCAAGTACAGCGTGGTGGACCAGTACGGGGCCAAGAAGGACCTGCTGCGGGATCTGCTGCTGTTCGGGTCCACCGCTTCGGACAAGCTCACCTCTCTGGCGGAGTATGTGGAGCGGATGAAGGAGGGCCAGGAGTATATCTACTACGTCTGCGCCGACTCCGCCGCCCAGGCCGCCTCCCTGCCCCAGGTGGAGCGGGTGGCCGACCGTGGCTTCGAGATTCTCTGCCTCACCGAAGAGGTGGACGAGTTTGTCATGCAGGCTTTGGCCGAGGTGGACGGCAAGAAGATCAAGTCCGTGTCCGACCCCGATGCCCTGCCTGAGACCGACGAGGAGAAGGCCCAGCAGGAGAAGCAGGCCGAAGAGAGCAAAGCTGTGCTGGACTTCGTCAAGGAGACCCTGGGAGACAAGATCAAGGAGGCCCGCATCTCCAAGATCCTCAAGTCCGCCCCCGTGTGCATGACCGCCGACGGCCCCATGTCCCTGGAGATGGAGAAGTACTTCTCCCGCATGGAGGGCGCCCAGGCCGGCATGATGAAGGCGGAGCGCGTGCTGGAGCTCAACCCCAACTCCGACGCCTTTGCCGCTCTGCGCACCGCTGTGGACAGCGGCGACAAGGAGAAGGCCGCCACCTACGTGCAGGTGCTCTACCACCAGGCCCTGCTCATTGCAGGCCTGCCCATTGAGGACGCCGCCGCTTACACTCAGCTGGTGTGCTCCCTGATGAAGTAACCTTCCACTTTTCTCAGCCCTCGCCTGATTTTCTCAGGCGGGGGCTTTTCCTTGACAACGCTCCCGATTTTGCATATACTGTTACGGTACAATGGCTGTGATGGGAAGGAGTACCCACCCGCTTCTGGTTCAGAGAGATGCCGGTTTGGTGCAAGGCATGGCAGAGGGCGTGGGGAAGGTGGTCCCGGAGCTGCGGCGTTGAACATCAGGAGTAAATGCCGCCGTGTCCCTACGTCAGTGGGAAAAGAGTGCGGGCTGTGTATATCCGGTCCGAATTCAGGTGGTACCGCGGACATTTTCCGTTCGCCCTGAGTCTACGACTTGGGGCGAACTTTTTTTGCCCCATGACAAATAAGGAGTGTTGTTATGAAGAAAGAACTGCCCAAGGTCTACGAACCTCAAGAGGTGGAAGGCCGCATCTACGAGATGTGGGAGAAGCACGGCTGCTTTGCCGGGCACCGTGACCCGGACAAGAAGCCCTTTACCATCGTCATGCCGCCCCCCAACGTCACTGGACAGCTGCACATGGGCCACGCCATGGACTGCACCCTCCAGGACATCCTGATTCGCTTCAAGCGGATGCAGGGCTACGCCGCCCTGTGGGTGCCCGGCACCGACCACGCCGGCATCGCCACCCAGATCAAGGTGGAGGAGGAGCTGCGCAAGAAGGAGGGCCTGTCCCGCCACGACCTGGGCCGGGAGAAGTTCCTGGAGCGGGTGTGGGACTGGAAGCACCAGTACGGCAACCGCATCGTGGCCCAGCAGAAGAAGATGGGCGCCTCCTGTGACTGGGACCGCTCCCGGTTCACCATGGACGAGGGCCTGTCCAAGGCCGTGCGCCACGTGTTTGTCTCCCTGTACAAGAAGGGTCTCATTTATAAGGGAAGCCGCATCGTCAACTGGTGTCCCCACTGCGTCACCGCCCTGTCCGATGCTGAGGTGGAATATCAGGACAAGCCCGGCCACCTGTGGCACCTGCGCTACCCCATCGTGGGGGAGGAGGGCCGCTATGTCATCGTGGCCACCACCCGGCCTGAGACCATGCTGGGCGACACCGGCGTGGCCGTCAACCCCAACGATGAGCGGTACAAGGACCTCATCGGCAAGAAGTGCCTGCTGCCCCTGGTCAACCGGGAGATTCCCATTGTGGCCGACGAGTATGTGGACATGGAGTTCGGCACCGGCTGCGTGAAGATGACCCCCGCCCACGACC
>NHCFR05603__coassemble_1158_pt1 | contig 12732 bp, 12 predicted proteins | sample NHCFR05603__metabat2_high_PE_050 | metagenome-assembled genome bin NHCFR05603 | reverse complement strand
GTAGTATAATTACCAATATATAATATTCTTGACGATTACACTACCACTTTCCATTTGGAGGAGATTGTATGCGCACCATAACCGTCAGCTTTTTTGGTCATCGACACATAAAAGCCCCACTTCAAACGGAGCAGAACTTGGAAAAAATCATTTCACATCTGCTGCAAGAAAATGATTTTATAGAATTTCTTGTAGGGCGCAATGGAGAATTTGATCAAATCGTATCTTCAACCATACGCAGGTGCAAAAGACAGATTCGTAATGATAACAGTGTGCTCATTTGGGTTATGCCATATTCCACTGCCGAGTATCGCAACAACAAACGGTCCTTCCTTTCATACTATGATGAAATAGAAATTTGTGAGCAAGCGGCAGCAGCACACTATAAAGCTGCATTTCAAATCCGAAACCGGGCAATGGTTGACCGTTCCGATCTGGTTATTCTATACATTGATCATTCATATGGTGGTGCTTACCAGACGTTTCAATATGTGAAAAAGATAGGCAAAAAACACATGAATATAGCGGAAAGCGATGACTCATTTTCTCAACTGTACCACTTTCCATTCTATACAATCCCTTAAAGCAAAACAGTTACTGCCCAGACGTACAATGTCTGGGCAGTAACTGTTTTATATTTGTTTAAACAAGCGAGTTTTTCGCCCCGCTCCGCCGCACGGCGTTGTCCTGGAACCGGAAGATGCTGGGCACGTGCCGGGACTGAGTGTACTCAAACATCACGCCCTGGCTGTTGTACACCTGGTTGCTCACCACCGCCACGCAGTTGTACTCTCCCAGGTCCAGCCACTTCTTGTCCGCCCCGGTAACCGGCTCCACGGTGATGGTGCGCTTGCTGGTGACAATCACCATGCCCAGCTCCTCCTCCAAGTAGCGGTACAGAGAGCCCTGGGCGATCTCCTCCGTCAAATCCGGCATACAGTCCACCCGGAGATAGCTGTGGTTTAAAATGATGGGTTTTCCGTCCATCTCGTGGACACGGCTGAGGGAAAATAGCTCCGTCCCCACCGGAAACCCGGTTTGCAGGGAAATATTCACCCCCGCCACACACCGCTCCAGCTCCACCACCCGGGTGGCGGTGTGCTGTCCCGTGCGCTGGGCGGTCTCCCGGAAGGACTCAATGGTACCCATGGTATAGGACGAGCGCTCAATGGGCTGAAAAATATTGCAAACGCCCTTGCCCTGGCTGGTCTGCACATATCCGTCCCGGACCAGCTCGGAAATGGCCCGGCGCACCGTGTTGCGGGAACAGGAAAACTCCCCAATGAGGGTATTTTCCGACGGCAGCAGCTGCCCCACCGGGTATACCCCAGACTCAATGCGGGATTTCAGGGCGGCATAGATTTGGGTAAACTTTTCTCGCGGCATATTCCTTCCACCTTGTCAAAACAGGCTCTATCTTTTTAAGATACTATATCCCCTCTACCTTGTCAACGTCCCCCACCCCGCCCCCGCTGAATTGTACACATGCCTAAAAATTGGGAGGAATGTTTATCACCTTTGTCAAGTTGACTTGTTTAAACAAGTAGTGTATCGTTAATATCAACAGAGACACAGGGAGCTGGGACCCGGAACAAACGAGGCTTCCGTGCAGAAACGAAGGAGGATGGGCATATGTCCAAGTATCAACGAGACGTAGAGGCGCTGCTGCCTCTCATCGGCGGACGGGAAAACATCCAGGCCGTCTCCCACTGCATGACCCGGATGCGGTTCGTGCTGGTGGACCCCAACAAGGCAGACGTGGCCGAAATTGAGAAAATCCCCGCTGTAAAAGGCACCTTCACCCAGGCCGGACAGTTCCAGGTCATCATTGGCAATGACGTGGCGGTGTTTTACAAAGAGTTCACCGCCTACGCCGGAGTGGAAGGCGTGAGCAAGGACGCCGTGAAGGCCGCCGCCAAGTCCAACCAGTCCCTCATTCAGCGGGCGGTGGGCACTCTGGGCGAGATCTTCGCCCCCATCATTCCCGCCCTCATCTGCGGCGGTCTGATTTTGGGCTTCCGCAATATCATTGGTGAAATTAACTTCTTTGCCGACGGCACCATGAGCCTGGCGGACACCTCCCAGTTCTGGGCTGGCGTGTACAGCTTCCTGTGGCTCATCGGCGAGGCCATCTTCCACATGCTCCCCGTGGGCATCTGCTGGTCCATCTCCAAGAAGATGGGCACCACCCAGATTCTCGGCATCATCCTGGGCCTGACTCTGGTCTCTCCCCAGCTGCTCAACGGCTTCTCGGTGGCCACCGCTACGGAAATCCCCGTGTGGGACTTCGGCTTTGCCCAGGTACAGATGATCGGCTATCAGGGCCAGGTCATCGCCGCCATGATGGCTGGTTTTGTGCTGGTCTATCTGGAAAAGGGATTGAAGAAGATCTGTCCGGAAGTCATTAGCATGATCGTGGTACCCTTCTTCTCCCTGGTGCCTGCGGTCATCATCGCCCACACCATCGTGGGCCCCATCGGCTGGGCCATTGGCGACGCCATCGCCTCGGTGGTCTACGCCGGCCTCACCTCTTCCGTGCGCTGGCTATTTGCCGCCGTGTTCGGCCTGTTCTATGCCCCCATCGTCATGACCGGTCTGCACCACATGACCAACGCCATCGACACCCAGCTGGTGAACCTGTATGGCGGCACCATCCTGTGGCCCATGATCGCCCTGTCCAACATCGCCCAAGGCTCTGCGGTACTGGGTATGGCAGTGCTCCAGAAGAAGAATGAGCGGGCCCAGCAGGTGAACATCCCCGCCTGCATCTCCTGCTACCTGGGCGTCACCGAGCCCGCCCTGTTCGGCGTGAACATGAAATACGGCTTCCCCCTGGTGTGCGGCATGATCGGCTCCGGCCTGGCCGCTGTCATCTCCATTGTCACCGGCTCTGAGGCCTACTCCATCGGCGTGGGCGGTCTGCCCGGCATTCTGTCCATCAAGCCCCAGTTCTACCTCACCTTCCTGCTGGCCATGACCGTGGCCATCGTGGTGCCCTTCGTGCTCACCCTGATTGTGGGCAAGCGCAAGCTGGACGCCGCCGCCCTGGGCACCGACCAGACTGCCGCCCCCGTTCCCGTCCAGGAGATGCCCGCCGAGGCCTGCCACGAGCTGAAGGCTCCCCTGTCCGGCCACGTCATCCCCATGGAGCAGATTCCCGACCAGGTGTTCTCCCAGGGCGTTCTGGGCCAGGGGGTGGGCATTGAGCCCACCGGAAACGTGGTGGTGGCCCCCGCCGACGCCACCGTGTCCACCGTCATCGAAGACAGCAAGCACGCCTGTGGACTGCTGCTGGACAACGGTGTGGAGCTGCTCATCCACGTGGGCATGGACACCGTCACCATGGGCGGCGACGGCTTCCAGCTCCATGTGAAGGAGGGGGACCGGGTGCACACCGGGGACAAGCTCATCACCTTTGACCCGGAGAAAATCAAAGCCGCCGGACACCCCACCACCACCGCCTTTGTCATCACCGAGCCCGGCTCTGCTCACTTCAACTTCCACACCGGACTGGACGCCCAGGCCGGAGAGACCGCCATCATCACCATGGAATGAGGAACCTACTATGAAAGACTTTCGCAACAGTGTAGTATATCAGATTTACCCCAAGTCCTTTCTAGACACCAACGGGGACGGTCTGGGGGACCTGAAGGGGGTCACCGCCAAGCTGGACTATCTGGAGAAGCTGGGTGTGGACTACATCTGGCTCACCCCCTTCTTCGTCTCCCCCCAGAACGACAACGGCTACGACGTGGCAGACTACCGGGCCATTGACCCCCGGTATGGCACCATGGCCGACTTCGAGGAGCTGGTGGCCCAGGCGGAGGCCCACAACATCCGCATCATGCTGGACATGGTGTTTAACCACACCTCCACCTACCACCAGTGGTTCCAGAAGGCTCTGGCCGGGGACCCGGTGTATCAGGACTACTACATCTTCCGCCCCGGCAAGCCCGACGGCACTCCGCCCACCAACTGGGAGAGCAAGTTCGGCGGAAACGCCTGGGAGTACGTGCCCCAGCTGGGCAAATACTACCTCCACCTCTTTGACAAGACCCAGGCGGATTTGAACTGGGAGAACCCCGCCGTGCGGAAAGAAGTCCAGGACATTGTCCGCTTCTGGATGGGCAAGGGCGTGAAGGGCTTCCGCTTCGACGTGGTGAACCTCATCAGCAAGGGGGAATACGCCGACGACTTCCAGGGGGATGGCCGCCGCTTCTACACCGACGGCCCCCGCATCCACGAGTTTTTGCATGAACTGAACCGTGAGAGCTTCGGCCAGGACCCGGAGATCATCACCGTGGGTGAGATGTCCTCCACCTCCATGGAAAACTGCTTCCGCTACGCCGGGGCAGACTGCGGGGAGCTGTCCATGGTCTTCTCCTTCCACCACCTGAAGGTGGACTTCATGGGCAACGACAAGTGGGTACTGGTGCCCACCGACTTCGGCAAGCTCAAGGACATTCTCTTCTCCTGGCAGGAGGGCATGGCCGCCCACAACGCCTGGAACGCCGTGTTCTGGTGCAACCACGACCAGCCCCGGGTGGTGTCCCGGTTCGGCGACGAGGGGGAGTACTGGAAGGAGTCCGCCAAGATGCTGGCCAACATCGTCCACGCCATGCGGGGCACCCCCTACGTCTACCAGGGGGAGGAACTGGGCATGACCAACGCCAACTTCACCCGCCTGGACCAGTACCGGGATGTGGAGAGCCTCAACCACTTCCAGATTCTCCGGGACAAGGGCATGAGCGAGGAGAGCGTGTACAACATCCTCAAGGTGCACTCCCGGGACAACAGCCGCACCCCCATGCAGTGGGACGCCACCGCCCAGGGCGGCTTTACCACCGGGGAGCCCTGGATTTCGGTGAACCCCAACACCGCCACCATCAACGCCCAGGCCCAGGTGGAGGACAAGGACTCCATCTTCGCCCACTATCAGGCCCTCATCCGCCTGCGCCACGAGTACGACGTGTTCGCTCAGGGGGACTTCACTCCCCTCACTCCCGACCACCCCGCCGTGCTGGCCTATCAGCGCAAGTTTGCGGGCCAGGAGCTCATCTGTGTCAGCAGCTTCTACCGCAAAGAGTGCGTGTGGAAGGCTCCCGTGGCGCTGGATGGATACCGGGTGCTGCTGTCCAACTACTCGGATAGTGAGCCCAAAGCCCAGTGGACGCTGCGGCCCTATGAGTCTGTACTGCTGCTGAAAGAGTCCCGCTAAAGACCACCTATCCCGTCCAGCCGTCCACCTATCCCATCGCTCTATACAGCCCCCTTTCCCTCTGGTATTCTAAAGATACCAAGGAAAGGGGGCATCGTTATGAAAACCTGGAATCCCAACACCAACCGCATATTGTTCCGGCTGCTCTGGGTGACGGCGGCGGTATATGCCGTGGTCTTTGTCTCCGCCTTTTGGCACTTGCCCATCGACATCCCCGTCTGGCACCAGGCTCTTCTCATCTATTTCCACTTTATCCCCATGTTCCTGTTGCAGCTGGTGCTGTGCCGCACCCGCTCCATCCCGGTACGCATTCTCCTCCCCCTGGGCATCCTGGCCGGGGTGGGCCTGGTGTGGCTCTGCCTCACCGAATGGTCGATCATAGGCTGGGCCCTCTTTATATACTGGTGCACGGCCCCGGTGATGGGCTGCGCCCTGGCCTGGGTGGTCTACGGCGCAGGGTGTCTGCTGCGGGAACCACAGGTCTAACCACACAAAACGCATGGGCGGACGGCCTTTCGAGGCCGTCCGCCCATGCGTTTATTCTTCCAGAGCCAGAGAGGCCTGGAGCAATTTCTTGGTGTAGTCGTGCTGGGGGTTGTCGTAGATGGTGTCCACGTCCCCCTGCTCCACGATCTCCCCCTGGTACATCACCGCCACCCGGTCGCAGATCTGATAGACCACCGCCAGGTCATGGGAGATGAACAGGTAGGACAGGCGGAACTTGGCCTTCAAGTCCACCAGCAGCTGGAGAATTTGGGCCTGCATGGTCACGTCCAGAGCAGACACCGGCTCATCCAGCACAATGAGGCGGCTACCCCCAATGAGGGCGGCGGCGATGGCCACCCGCTGGCGCTGACCGCCGGAGAGCTGGGAGGGGCGGCGGGAATAGTGCTCCTCCCCCAGGCCCACCTGCTGCAGCATGTCGATGGCCTGGGCCTTCCGCTCCTTCTTGTCCTTTACCCCCAGCACCCGCAGAGGCTCCTCCAAAAACCAGCCCACCGACTTGGCGGGGTTCAGGGAGCCGTAGGGGTCCTGGAACACCATCTGAGGCCGAAAGGCGTTGACCTCCAAGGTGCCCTCGGTGTCCTTCACCACCCCCAACAGGCACTTGGCCAGGGTGGATTTACCGGAGCCGGACTCTCCCACAATGCCCAGCACCTCGCCGGGGTCCAGGGTGAGGGAGACGTTGCGCAGCACCTGCTTGCGCTCCTTGCCCTTTCCATAGTAGCTGTTGAGGCCCTGGATGTTTACCATTGGTTTCTCAGCCATGGCTGCCACCTGCTTTCAGTTTGGTTCGGGTGGGGCGGGAGGCGATGAGCCGCTGGGTATACGCCTGCTGCGGGTTGTGGAACACCTGCTCCACGTCCCCTGCCTCCACGATCTCCCCCTGCTGCATCACCACCACGTGGTGGCACAGGGCCCGGATGACACCCAGGTCATGGGAGATGAAGAGGATGGCGATACCCTCTTTCCGGTTGATCTCCTTGAGGGTGTCCAGGATTTGCGCCTGGATGGTCACATCCAGGGCGGTGGTGGGCTCATCGGCGATGAGCAGCTTGGGCCGCAGCACCAGGGCGGCGGCAATCATCACCCGCTGGCGCATACCGCCGGACAGCTGGTGGGGGTACTGGTGGTACATCTGCTCCCCATTGGGCAGCCCAGCCAGGGCCATGGCCTCCAGGGCCCGCTGTTTGCGCTCCTTGGGGGGCATCTTGGTGTGAATGCGCAGGGCCTCCTCCACCTGGGGTCCAATCTTCATGGTGGGGTTGAGGCTGGTCATGGGCTCTTGGAAGATGATGGACAGGTCCTTGCCCTGATAGCTGCGCATCTGGCTGCGGGTGAGGTCCAGCAGTTCCACCCCCTCAAAGCGGATGGAGCCGGAGACCTTCACGTTCTTGCGGTCCAGCAGGCCCAAGATGGCGTGGGCGGTCATGGACTTGCCCGAGCCAGACTCTCCCACAATGCCGATGACTTGGCCCTCCTCCACATGGAGGGAGAAGTCCTTCACCGCCTCAAAATGGCCCTTGGAATTGGGAAATGCAATGTTCAAATGTTCAATCTGTAACATCATGCCGCCATCCTTTCCCGCAGGCCCTCGCCCAGCAAACTCACGCCCAGGATAGTGAGCACCACCACCAGGGCGGGACAGAGCATACACCAGGGGGCGGTGGACCACACCGCCTGGGCCTCGTTGAGCATCCGTCCCAGGCTCACGTCGGGGGCGGTGACGCCAATGCTCAGATAGCTCATGGACGCCTCGGAGAGCACCGCATTGTTAAAGCCGATGGTGAGCCCCGACAACAGGGTGGGCCAGGTGTTGGGTAGGATGTGGACAAAGAGGATGCGTCCATTGGACACCCCCATGAGCCGGGCCGAGCGCACGAAGTCCCGGTCCCGAACCTTGAGGAACTCGCCCCGCACCAGGCGGGCAAAGCTGGGGATGAAGAGAATGCCCAGGGCCCCAATGACGTTATACTTCCCCGGGCCAATCACCGCCAACACCACCAGAGCCAGCAGGATGCTGGGGAAGGCGGCCAGGGCGTCACAAATTCGCATGACCAGGGCGTCCACCACGCCCCCGAAGTAGCCACAGAAGGCGCCGATGAGCAGTCCGGCCACAAAGCCGATGGCCAGCACGGCCAGGGCGATCATCAGGGTGCTGCCCGCTCCCTCCATGGTGCGGGACAGGATGTCCCGGCCCAGCTGATCACAGCCAAAGGGGTGGGCCAGAGAGGGGGCGGCATACCGGTCCGCTCCCACCATGGCGGTGGGCTCATAGGGGGTCCAGAACATGCCAACCCCGGCAAAACCCACCATGAGCACGGTAAGCACCAGGCCCAGCCGTCCATACCAGTTGCGTTTTCTCATCTCGCCTCACCGTCCTCTCAGTCTGGGGTCCATGACCCGGTAGAGCAGGTCGGCGGCGAAGTTGCACACCACCACCACCGTGGCGATGAGCACCACAATGGCCTGCACCACCGGATAGTCCCGGTTGCCAATGGAGGTGACCAGCATCTTGCCCAGGCCGGGGATGCCGAAGACCTGCTCCACCACAATGGAACCGGCCATAATGTCCGCCACCGTCATGGCCAGGAAGGTGACCACGGGAATCATGGCATTGCGCAGTACATGCCGCCACAGGGCCGAGGTCTTGGAGTTGCCCTTGCTGTACGCCGTGCGGATGTAGTCCTGGCCCAGCTCGCTGAGGATGGAGCCCCGCAGCATTTTCACCGTCATGGCCGACCGGGGCAGGGCCACCGCCAGGGCGGGAAAGAGCATGTACCACAGGTAGGGGCCCCATCCGGCCTGGGGGGTGACAATGGCACCGGGCTGGAACAGGCGCAGCACCAGTCCGAACACATACACCAGCAAGATACCCGCCACAAAGTTGGGCACCGACATGGTGATCTGGTTGAGGATGGTGAGCACCCGGTCCACCACGCCCCCCTCATACCGGGCGGCGATGATACCCAGGGGCAGAGAGATGGCCACAATGAGCACAAAGGCCAGCACCGCCAGGGTGAGGGTGTGGGTGACGCAGGTGGACAGCAGCTGAGCCACCGGCATGCCGTAGTTGTAGGACTCCCCCAGATTTCCGGTGAGCAGGCCCCCCAGCCAGTGGAGGTACCGCTGCCAGATGGGCAGGTCCAGCCCCAGCTTGGCACGCAGGGCGGCAATTTGTTCCGGCGTGGCCTCCACCCCCAGGATGGAGGATGTGGGGTCTCCGGGTATGATGGAGAAGGCCACAAAGGCCAGGATGGTCACCAGCAACAGGGTGGCTAACAGCAGCAGCACCCGTTTGCCCAGTGTTTTCGTCATACATCTCACCTCTTGCAATTTGGGGGCCGCAGGTGCGGCCCCCAAAGCGTTGGTCTCTTATTTGTAGTGGATGGTGCTCATGTCCAGCACATAGGTGGCATAGAAGGTCATGCCCTCCAGGTCCTGGTCCATCACCACCAGGTCACACAGGTCCTGAATCCACAGGCTGGCGGCCTCCTCGTTGAGGATGGTCTGGGCCTGCTTGTAAAGCTGGGTCTGCTCGTCGGCATCCAGAGTAGTCAGGGCCTTCTCCATCACTTCGTCGTACTCGGAGGAGTTGAAATTGATGAAGTTTTTCTGATGGTCGCTGACATACCGCTCCAGCATCTCCCGGCCGGTCATGTCGCTGGCGGCGATGCCCACCACGGTGGACTCAAAGTCGCGGCCACGGTACACATCGCTGACCCAGCTCTCCCACTCCACGGGCTGGATCTTGGCGGTGATGCCCGCTTGAGACAGCTGCTGGGCAATCACCTCGCCGGTCTCCACGTGCTGGGTGTAGTTGGAGGGGACGGTGATGGTCATGGTAAAGCCATCGGGATAACCGGCCTCGGCCAGCAGCTGCTTGGCCTTTTCCAGGTCCTGCTGGTAGTTTTCCGCCAGCTCGGGCATGAAATACTTGGTGTAGGCGGGGTACATGCTGGTACCAGTGGCCACGCCGTCCCCATTACACACAAATTCGATGATCTCAGGGACGTTGATGGCGTAGTACATGGCCTGACGCACCCGCACGTCGTCAAAGGGCTTGACGTCGTTGTTCAGGTACAGGGCCTGCACCAGCTTCATGGTGTCCTGAAGGACGGTGAACTGCTTCTCCACCTCCTTGCGCACCGAGTTGGGCAGGTGGATGACCATGTCCAGGGTGCCGCCCTGCAAGCCCATCACCAGGGTATTCACATCGGTGATGATGCGGAAGGTCACTCGGTCCAGCTGGGCAGGCTCGCCCCAGTAGCCGTCAAACTTCTTCATCTCCATGCTCTGCTGGGGGGTGTAGGAGGTGAAGGCGAAGGGACCGGTGCCGATGGGAGTGGTGGCAATGGTGTCGCTGGAATTTGCAGGGATGATGGCGGCAGTCATGGAGTTGATGAACTCCAGATTGGGCTCCTTCAGGGTGAGCACCACATGGGTGTCGTCGGTGGCCTCCATGCTGGTGACATTAGAAAACGCCGAAATCAGAGGCGTTCCATCGTTCTCTGACCCGGCGCAGCGTTCCAAGGAGTATAGTACATCTTCCATGGTGACTGCGTTGCCGTTGTGGAACTTCACACCCTCCCGCAGGGTAAAGGTGTACTGAAGTCCGTCGTCGGAAACCGTGTAGTCACTGGCAACAGCGGGAATGACGCCGCCGTCGGGACTGGCTTTCATCAGTCCTTCGAAGATGTTGAACAGCACTTCACTGGTCCCCGCGGCTACCGCCTTGTGGGGGTCCAGGCTGTCCAAATCCTGTGCGATACCTACCGTGACTGAGTTTCCTTTGGATAACTCGCCCGTTTGTGCAGAGGCTGTGGGGGTGGCGCTGTTATTCGTGCCTCCTGTACATCCGTACAGTGAAGCCGAGAGCATGACCCCGGCCAGCAGCAGCAAAAGGGCCCGTTTCGTGAACTTGGGCATTTTGCTTCTTCCTTTCGTTTCTGCTTTTCTCGCAACTGTATTCAGTTGTCCGGTCTATTCTAACACACAGGAGCAGAATTGCAAGGTATTTCTTGCACAATTTGTGTGGCGCAGGGAGGCCCCCTGCGCCACACTTTGCCACTTATTTCAATTGCTCGTACAGGCCCGCCATGTCCTCTGCCCCGCCCCCTACCAGGTAGACGGTGCCGTCGTCCATGGTGATGAGCAGCCACGGCCCCTCCTTGGGGTCCATGCACACGGTGATTTTGTCGTACTCGTCGCTCTGGTAGCGGCCCTTATATACGTTGTCCATGGCCGTGCCAGCAATGCGCCGAAGCCCCTCCGGCTCCTCTTGGAGCAGCTGCACCTGGTCCACGTCCGCCAGGGGAATCTCATAGTGATCCCAGCCGTGCTCTGCCACCAGGGCGGTGTCGGAGAGGGTGATGGTCACTGGCGCCCGCTCCTCCGCCATCAGCCATACGCCCCACAGAGGCATCAGAAGCATCAGAACCGCCGTAGCTCCCATGATGACCCGGCCGCTTTTCTTGGCCAGGTTCACGGTGGTGTTCATGCCGATGCGGTTGTTGACCACCAAGTGGGTGTCGTTGGGGTCATAGTAGAACATGCCCCAAATCCACTTTTCGTCCTCGTCCACATAGTAGGTCTGGCCGCTCTGGGCGGTGAGACGCTCCTGCTGGTGGCGCAGGTGGAACTCCAGCCCCACCGCCAGCACCAAAAAGAGGACGGTGAGGGCCAACATCACCACCAGGCCCCAAACCGGGTGGGACAGAGACAACCACATGGCCAGGTTGACCCCTGCCATAAACCAGCTGCCCCACACCCAGCTCCGCCGCCAGGCTCTCCGGCGGATGCGGGTGAGGGTCTGGGTGAGGCTCTCGTTTTCGTCCACCGTCTCCGCCCGCCGCCGCATGGCCCACTGATACAGAACCCAGAACAGCAGTACACACACCGGCCCGGTGAGAAACAGGGCGGTCATCAGCCAATCCTGTTTCACAATGCCCCACACCAGGGGCGCCAAGCTCACCACCAGGGGAAGCAAAAACTGAACGGGCGAGATGGGCTTCTCCGCCTGGGCCGCCGCAGTGAGGTTTACCACATGGGTGCGGGGCGCCTCCGGGTACCAGCCCTGTTCCTGTTTCAGTGCCTTGAGCTTTTTGTGGTACTTCACATAGGGGATGAAGGGCAGCACCATAGCCACATCAATCCAAACCAGCCACACAGTCAGGGACAGCCCCGTGGACATGGGCAAAAGCACCAGCACCACCACCGATACCAGCAACCCCAGACAGATCCACCGCAGAATACGGCGGAACCGGTTCAACAGCTCCACGGTCTGGGGGTGGGTGCGGCCCACATAGGGCAGCGTGACCCCCAGGGCAATGTTCTTTTTAAACTTGGTCTCGTTGTTGAGCTGCCAAAACATCAGCGGTATGATGATAATTCCACACGCCCAAAGAATCAACCGAACGATCATAGTCACCCCTCCTGTTCATATAGCTTCCGGCACAGATCCAGTACCTGTTCTGTCTGCCATCCTGCCACCCGCAGCTCGGACAGGGCCAGCTTCAACCGCCCAATCGTCTGCTCCGGCACGGTCTGGTGGTCCTGGCGAGGGCTGACTACCGTGCCGCTTCTCCGGTCGGTGGTGATGTACCCCTCCTGTTTCAGAAGCTGGTAGGCACGGCTCACCGTCATCATGTTCACCCCGGCCTCATCGGCCAGAGCCCGCACCGTGGGCAGCTTCTCCCCCGGGGATAAGACCCCCTGGGCAATGCCCACCACAATCTGGTCCCGAATCTGTTGGTAAATGGGTCGCTCACTGTTGAAATCCAATTGCAGCAGCATGAGGGTTCACCGTCCTCTCTTTGTCTTGTTTGTATTATAGATTGTAATACAAAAGATATAAAAAGTCAACCCCTCGCGGGGTTGACTTTTACGTTATTTCTTATATAGAGGCAAAGTACAGTTTACAAGGAACTACACAGGGTAATGGTCTGACGGGAGGTGTGCCGCCCGTCAGATTTTCCATGTAATGTTCAAGCTGTCGCTTGTGGCGGCAACGG
>NHCFR05603__coassemble_1154_pt1 | contig 12758 bp, 13 predicted proteins | sample NHCFR05603__metabat2_high_PE_050 | metagenome-assembled genome bin NHCFR05603 | reverse complement strand
AGGTGCCAGTGCTCGCAAGGGCGTGCGGGTTCGACTCCCGCCTCGCGCACCAGAAGGACACGACCAAGTCGTGTCCTTCTTTTTTGTTTTCCTTGTAAGAAAATCTGCGGGGGAAGAAGCATGACCAGAGGCCAATCGCTGGGCCAAAGGTCCGATGCAGAAAATGAAAAGAAATTGAAAAAAGGTGTTGACAGATGCCCACTTCCGTGGTATTATTACCTCCGTTGCTGAGGCAACCGAGCCACTTGCGCGAGTGGTGGAATTGGTAGACTCGCTGGCTTCAGGTGCCAGTGCTCGCAAGGGCGTGCGGGTTCGACTCCCGCCTCGCGCACCAAAAGGACACACGTTGGACGTGTGTCCTTTTTCTTTTGTGAAATACTTCCTAATCATGGAATATATGTCTGCGTACTCCTGTTCAAAAGGGAAGAAATGGTGCGTATGCCTTGCAAACCATGGGAAAAGGGAGTAGAATAGACCAAGATTTGCAAAAGCAAGTCTGTTACATTCACTTGGATAGATGAAGTGAAAGGAGGAAATTAAGATGGCGAGAGTGACAGCGGCTCAGAAGAAGACCGTGACCGAGCCCAAGGTTGAAGCCTCTTTGGAGAAGAAGGTTGTGGAGCAGCCTGTGAAGAAGACCACCCGTACCGCCGCCCCCAAGAAGGTGGAGCTGACTTACGTGCAGTTTGCCGGCAAGGAGTGGGACATGGCTGAGGTTGTGAAGAAGGCCAAGGAAGATTACCTGGCCCAGGGCAACAAGGCTACCTCCATGAAGAAGTTCTGCGTGTATGTCAAGCCCGAAGAGGGTCTGGCTTACTATGTGGTCAACGACACCGAGACCGGCAGCGTGGAGCTCTGAGATTGAGGCAACACAAGCGTCAAAAACAGCGAGGTCAGGAAATCCCAAAGGGGTTTCTCGACCTCGCTGTTTTTCTATCCAAAGGGAACAGGCCGCAGGCTTTGAAGTCGGCGATCATCACGTCATTGGTCAGGGGGAAGATGACGGTAGAGGCGAAAAAGAGGATGAGGAAGATGATGCACTGGGGCACCGCCACCAGGGACACCACCGCGCCCAGGCTGCAGGCGAAGATGGCGGCGGTGAACAGGTCCAGGATGGACTTGGAGATCAAAATGGTGTGGTCTCCCGTCATGCCGGACACGATGGAGCCATAGATGCCGGTGCCGCTGGCGCAGAACAGCACGATGATGGTCACCAGGGTGGCGGTAAACTCCTCCTCGCTGAGCTTGCTGTTGTTGTGGATGAACCGGGATACAACCTTCTGCATGGCTACGGCGCCACGGTTGATGTTGTCCCCCAGATGGATGGCAAGGCCGATGGCGGTGCCGATGATGAGGGAAAAGATCACCGCAGGCATGTTCTGCATCAGCACAATGGAGCTGATGCCCATGCCCATGGAGCAGCAGCCGAAGATCATGTTGATGCGGTCTTTGAAGTCGTCTTTCAAAAGCCCTCCGGCCACGGCCCCCACAAGGCCGCCTACCACCACGGACAGGGCGTTGATCATCACGCCAATTGGCATAGGTTCTCTCTCCTTTCTAGATGGAAGCGCAGGTTAGAACAGATCAGGCACCCACTTCTTGGGGTCCAGCTCCTTGAACTGGGAGCGCTGGAAGCGGTGCTTCTGATCGAAGGGAAAGGTGGTGCGCCTATTCCCAAAAACGATGGAGAATTTTTGGTATGGGGAGTTGCATGAGAGGTGTCAGACGTAGTAAAATTCATAAGATAAGAGTGAAAACGAGGGGGAATGGACATGACCATGGCACAGATCCAACACTTTCTGGACATCGTGAATTGGGGTGGGTTTTCTGCAGCGGCCAGCGAGACGTTTATCTCCCAGTCCTCCCTCTCCAAACAGATCAAGTCCCTGGAATCCGAGCTCAACGTCCAGCTGTTTGACCGCACCAACAACAAAATTGCCCTCACCCCAGGGGGCACCGCGTTTCTGGAATACGCCAGAAAGCTCAACAATACCTACAAGGCTATGCTCCAGGACATGGAGCAGTACAGCAGCGCCAAGAAGACCATCTCCATGGGAATTTTGCCTCTGGAGCAGGGGTACCGCCTGCTGGAGCGGCTGACCTCCTATCAGGTGGCCATGGAGCGGGTGCAGGTGAACATCACCGAGGAGAACCAGGGCAAGCTGATTCCCCTGCTGGACCACGGCAAGCTGGATTTCGCCGTGGTGCGTATGGACGAGCAGGACCCGGAGGTATATGAGTTCCACCCCATCTATCGGGACAAGCTGGTGCTGGTGTACCGGAACACCCAGGAGGGAATCCCGCCGGAGGAATCCGTCTCCCTCTCTCAGCTCTCCCATCTGCCCTTTGTGCTCATGAGCGACGAGTCGGTGCTGCACAACCTGTGTGTCCGGCAGTTCCACCGGGAGAACTTCCATCCGTCGGTAATCTACACCGCCGCCCGGCACCGGTACCTGCTCAGCCTGGTAAACTCGGGGCTGGGGGTGACCATCCTGCCCAAGGCCCTGGTGAATACCGATTTGTTCCCAGATCTGTGCTGCAAGGACCTCAGCGGCGCCACAGGGGTGCAGATGGGGGCCAGGCTGTTGGAGGTGCTCCACCACATGCCCCAGGTGGAGACCCATCTGATCATCAGCCGAGGTGCAGAGGTGATCTTCCAGCGGGAGACCTCCATAGACTTGGAAGAGTTGAAGAAGCTGGCGGACTACACCTATGACGTGGACAATCTGGCAGCCGCCATTTCCAGCGGCTCCTGCCGTACCGACGGGATGATCATCCTCCCGTGCAGTATGAAGACCCTCTCGGGGCTGGCCAACGCCTATGACGAGGACCTCATTGTGCGGGCGGCGGACGTGTGCCTGAAAGAGAATCGCCGGGTGGTGGTGGTGCCCCGGGAGATGCCTCTCAACCGCATCCACTGCCGCAATCTGCTCACCGCCTGCGAGGCGGGGTATGTCATTATCCCGCCCATGCTCACCTTTTACAGCGACTACCCCACCGCCCAGGACCAGGTGGACCACATCATCGGAAAAATTCTCATGCAGTTTGACCTGGACTATGAGCGATTCCAGCCGTGGAAGGGGTGAGGGGAATGGATTTGGAAGTGAAGGTGGGCAGCGAGCCCTGCGCCGTCCGTCTGGCCCTCTCCACCACCCAGGGGCGGGGCCTGTGCGGTTTCCTCACCGGAGGTGTGGCCCATGTGGGCGGCGTGGCCTACGCCGTGCCCCGTCCCAAGTCCTCGGGAGAGGGGCTCACGGCGGACCTCAGCACCATCTGCGGCCCCGGACACAAGGATGTGTATGCCGCCCAGACGGTGGCAAAGCAGCTGTGCCTGGCCACCAACGAGACGGTGTGCATCTGTGCTGGGCTGCATCTGGACCACGCCAGCCAGGCCCAGATTAAAGAGATGATGGACAACTGTGCCCAGGCTGCCCAACAGGCGGCGGAGGCGTACAAGAAGATGGGAGGCCAGTGATATGGAAGACCTACTGATCTGTGTAGACCCCCTGGACGTGCCGGTGGGCACTATGGGGAAGGAGGAGTGCCACCGGAGGGGGCTGCTCCACCGGGCATTCTCCATCTTTTTGTATGACGGGGAGCGGGTGCTCCTCCAGCGCCGAGCCCTCCACAAGTACCACTCCGGTGGGCTGTGGGCCAATTCCTGCTGTTCCCATCCCCGAGACGGGGAGACGCTGGAGGTGGCGGTGCAGCGCAGGCTCATGGATGAGCTGGGGGTGTCCTGCCCCTGCCGGGAGGTGGGCAGTTTCGTCTACCGTCACCAGTTCGCCCCGGACCTGTACGAGTATGAGTACGACCATGTGTTTGTGGGGACCTATGCCGGACCGGTGACCCCCAACCCGGAGGAAATCATGGAGACCCGGTGGTACACCAAGGAGGAGATTCTCTCCCTGCTCACCCGAGACCCGGCCCGGTTTGCCCCCTGGTTCATCACCGCCTTTCCCATGGCACTCAACCACATGAAGTGAAAGAGCTGCGGCGCATGGAAGTTTGCGCCGCAGCTCTTTGTCATTTCAGAAACCGTTTTAAGAGGTTGAACTTGGAGGGGGTGTAGGGGTGGTAGCGCAGAGGCACATCCACGTGCTGGCCGCCCACCAAGATGCTCTTGTAATGGGTGAAGGTGTCGAAGCTGGCCTTGCCGTGGTAGGCACCCATGCCGCTGTTGCCCACTCCGCCGAAGGGTAGGTAGGGGGTGGCCAGGTGCAGAATGGTGTCGTTGAAGCAGCCGCCGCCGAAGGACAGACGGGAGGTCACCAACTCCTGCATCGCCCGGCTCCTGGAGAAGAGGTACAGGGCCAGGGGCTTCTCCCGGCTGGCCACAAAGTCCACCACCTCCTGGGGCGTGGTGTAGGAGAGAATGGGGAGGACGGGGCCGAAAATCTCCTCCTGCATCACCGGGGACTGGGGGTCTACCTGGTCCAGCAGGGTGGGAGCGATTTTGCCGTCCAGGGCCTGTCCACCCAAGAGGATGGTCTGGCCCTCCAGCAGACCCAGAATGCGGCGGTAGTGCTTGTCGTTGACAATCTTGCCGTACTCGGGATTGGACAGAGGGTCGTCCCCCAGAGCGTCGTGGAGAGCCTTCTTCAGCTGCTCCACCAGCTGGTCTTTCACCTTCTGCTGTACCAGCACATAGTCCGGGGCCACACAGGTCTGTCCGGCGTTGAGGAATTTTCCGAACACGATGCGCTTGGCGGCCAGAGCCAGGTCGGCGGTCTCGTCCACAATGCAGGGGCTCTTGCCGCCCAGCTCCAGGGTCACGGGAATGAGGTTCTGGGCGGCCCGGCGCATCACCTCTTTGCCCACGGTGACCCCGCCGGTGAAGAAAATGTAGTCCACACGCTGGTCCAGAAGGGCGGAGTTCTCCGCCCGGCCTCCTTCCACCACCGCCACATACTGGGGGTCAAAGGTGGCGGCCACGAGCCGGGCGAGCACCTGGGAGGTGGCGGGGGCATAGGCGGAGGGCTTGAGAATGACGCAGTTGCCTGCGGCGATGGCCCCCAGCACCGGAGTCAGAGAGAGCATAAAGGGATAGTTCCAGGGGGACATCACCAGCACCACCCCATAGGGCTGGGGATAGCGGCGGCTCTTGGCGGGGAACAGAGTCATGGGGGTGTGCACACTTCGAGGCTTAGCCCAGCGGCGCAGGTGGGGGCGGAGATAGGACAGCTCCTCCAGAACCTGCCCGATCTCACAGAAATAGCTCTCGTAGGGGTGTTTGCCCAAATCCGCCTGGAGGGCCGCCTCAATGTCCGGCTGCATGGCCAGAATATTGCGGCGCAGACGGTCCAGAGCGTCCAGACGGGGGGCCACGGGCAGGGTGGCACCAGAGCGGAAGTGGGCGTGTTGGTTGGAAACTAGGGTGGAAATATCCATGGGGGGTTGAACTCCTTTTAAAACTGGGGGAAGTGGATGGCGTCGGGGGACAGGGCGGCGCAGGTGTCAATGGCCAGGTCTAGATTCTCCTCCATGTGCTCCACCTCTCGACTGAAGGCACAGCAGAGGGCGATTTCCTCCGCCTGGCTGAGGGCTTCTCGCTCTGCCCACTGGGTGAGGAACAGGTGGTAGAGCAGAATCGTGCTGCACGAGACAAAGGCTGTCCGTCCATAGAGTTGGTCATCGTTGACGGTTTTATGCCAGTGGCGGAAGAGAAGATACTCCGCCACGTTGGTGAGGTGCCGTTGCCACTGGGGGAACTGGCCCTCGAAGCGGCGGCACAGGTCCTGGTACTCTGCCTCGGTCAGGCCCTCCAACTGCTGGCAGCACTGGCTCAGACGCTGGGGCCAGGTGGGGCGCAGGGGCTCCAGGGAGGAGAAGAACCGACACAGGGTCTGGGCGAACCCTTTCTCCTCTCCGGTAGAGGAGAGGGGGCGAAGGGGGAGAGTAGCCTGGGCCATGGCCGGGTAGTCCTCGCAGTCAATGGCGTCCTGTAGCGTGTCTGCCAAATACAGCACCCCTTGCAGGTGTTCCCAGAGGGTGTGCTGCTGCTCCTCCATTCCGCTCAGGACCGCTTGCCGGGTGACCTCCAGTCCGGCAAGCAGCTGGGACGGGATATCGGGGAAGGGTTGGTCCGGGTGTCCGTCGTCCACCTCTTCCGCCTGGAATGCGGGGCTCTCCAGCAGCAGCCGGGCCACCTCGGGGCAGGACATGGCCAGGGAGGCCTCGGTGAGGTTGCCGTACTCCTCAATGAACCGGGGGTAGGCGGCGCAGTGGTCACACAGATGGGACTCCCCCCACTCCTTTTGAATGGCGCACAGGCCGTCCGGGGTGAGCATGGTGCAAAAGCCCCGGCGGTCCAGGCGGAAGCAGGTGTCTCCCTCCTCGTCGGTGGTGAGGCTCTCTTGGAGACGCTGGGCCAGAGAAGCGGGGGCGTGTTGGTAGTCGGAAAGGGTCTCCTCATCCAGGACAATGTCCCAATCCCTGCAGCAGGTGTCGGGACAGGCGCCGCCCAGGCAGCGGAAACCGGGATAATAGTTGGGGTGACGGGTGAGCATAGACAAAGACTCCTTGATGGGCATAATCTTGAGCCTCTATTATATACACTTTTTACGGTGCGGGCAAGGGAATGCAGTGGACAGAAATGAGAGAGTATGATAGGATGAAGGTGAAAGAATCCAATAAAGGAGGGATTGTGATGCGCAAGAAAAAGATGATTGTCCTGGGGGTAGTGGTGTTGGTTGTGGTGGTTGCCCTGTGCTGTTTGGTGGTTCCCGGCGGCTGGGTGTCGGGGGTGGATCAGCTGACGGCGGACAGCGTGGTCACAGCCTCCCAGTATCAACACATGGACGAGAAAAACGCCACCAAGATCACCCTCACCCAGCAGCAGACGGAGGAACTCCGACAGCTGTTGGAGAGCACCGTGTTCTTCCGCCGATTCACTTCGGAGGTGCGCAGCCAGGAGGAGCTGACCCACTACGACTTCACCGTGGTGCCCAATGGGGAAGGCGACCCTGTGTATGTGCGCTGTGCCTTCGGCTCCGGCAGTTATGTCACCGTCGTGGAGAATGGCTCTGACACAGCCTTGAAACCGATGTTCCCCGGATGGCAGGAGAAACTGGAAGAGATTCTCGCCCCATAAAAGCATGGAAAAAGCCTCGCAGCCTTGAAGAGCTGCGAGGCTTTTTTACTGTCTGTCAGTCGTCTCGCTCAGATTCGTATTTCAGAACCTGACCGGTGGTGGCGTTGATTTCGTACTCATACTCCATGTTGCCGACGTGGAAGGAAATCTCATAGCGGGCCACGCCGTCGTCGTGGTCCAGCTCGTTTTCCAGCCGGGAGACCTGAGAGGCGTCCACTCCGGCGTGCTTACAAGCAGCCTGGAGGGCGGCGTCATAGCCGATATAGGCCCCGCTGGAGTTGCCTTGGCTTTGGTTTTGGTTCTGATTTTGATTCTGGTTCTGGTTGTTGGAGCCGGAACGGTGGGCGTAGTGGTCGCAGGTGTCCTGCTCGAACTTTACCACGTCGCCCGTGGTGGCGTTGATCTCGTAGTCATACTCCACCCCGGCAGAGCAAAACTCAATCTCGTAGTAGGTCACGCCGTCGTCCTCGTCCAGCTTCACGGTGAGGGACTGGGCGGCACTCTGGTCCACTTTGGCGTGGGTCAGAGCGGCGGCGGTGGCGGCGGACTCGCCGATGAAGGCGGTGGTGCCCTGGGTGCCGTTGTTACCGGAACTGGTGTGCCAGGTGTGGTCGCAGGGCTCCTGCTCATTCTTCACCACGCTGCCGTCTGTGGCGTTGATTTTGTACTCGTACTCGGTGCCGCCGCTGCAAAAGTCCAGCTCGTATACCATCCCCATGGGAGACCAGCCAAACTCGGTGCTCAGTCCCTGCACGTCGCTGGTGGCGATGCCGGCGTGGTCGCAGGCGGCCTGCAAGGCGGCGTCCTGGCCGATGTAGGCCTGATCGCTGGTGGAGCCGGTCTGGGACACCCCGGTGGTGGTCAGGTTGCGGGAGGAGGCGATGAGGGAGATCTCGCTCATGGACAGGGGGGCCAGGGACTCAAAGGTGAGGGTGCTGTCCTGGGCGATGACTTCTTGAATGAGGTTGGCTTTTCCGGCGGAGATGTTGTACTTCTGGGCCAGCTGGGCCAGGTCGTCGTCCACGGTAACGGTCTGGGTGAGGATGGCCCCAGACTGGAAGGCGCCGGAGATGGTGGTGGTGAGCTCGCTCTGGAGCTGGGTGGCGGTGTCGGCGTCGGCGTTCTCCACCGACACCAGAATGGCGTTCTCCAGCTCGTCCAGGTACCCCTTCTGGAGGCAGGCGCCGATGATGGCGTTGACGGCGGTCTCCAGGTTGGTGCCCTCCAGCTCCATGCCGCCCATGATGTCCTTGGCGTCATCGTTGAGGGGGGTGGCGGTGGTGACGGTCTCCTTGTTGTTGACGGACAGGGCGATGCTGGGGTTGATGTCCAGGGTCACCACCGAGTCGGCGGCGCTGGCCTGTTGGAAGCGGGAGATACCGAAGATGCTGCCGGCTACAATGGCCAGGGCGGCTGCGGCGGAGAGAGGGGCAATCCAGCGGCGCTTCCGATTGTTTTTCATAGAGATCACAGTTCCTTTCTGTTCCTCGCAGGCGGAAAGGATGGCATCCAACTGATCGGGGGCAGCGTGGGTGGCCGCCTGTTGAATTCGCTTGTGAATTTCCTCGTGGGTCATCTCAGTCTGCCTCCTTCCATGCGGCGTTAAGCTTTTTAATGGAACGATGGTACTTGGAAAGAACTGTGGGTAAGGGCAGGGACAACAGCTGGGCGATCTCCCGGTGCTTGAGCCCTGTGAGGGCGTGAAGGGTGACGATCTGCCGCTCCTGGTCATCTAGAAGAGAGAGCAGGGAGTCTAAGGTGAGCAGGTCGTCCTGGTCCACCATGGGATTGTGGGAGAGTCGGGCCAGATGTGCCTCCTCCAGGGGGAGGGTGTGGGACTGCTCCCGCAGCCGGGACAGGGCCAGATTGCGGGTGATGGTGATGATCCAGGCCATGGGTTTCCCCTGAGAGCGGTAGGATCCGGCGCTGTGGTAGAGTTGGATAAAGGTGTCCTGGGTAATGTCCTCCGCATGGTCCACGTCTTTCAGTACCGACAGAGCAAAACCGTATACGGCGGCCTTGGTGGTTTGGTAGAGGCTGGCCAGGGCCTCTTTGTCTCCCTGGGCCATCCGTGTGATGAGATCATCCAGCTGGTGGCTGTCGTGCCCGGAGCGCTCAACGGGCAGAGCCGATGCGAATAATATCATGGTTTCACCTCTGTTCATCTATATAACGCAGGAGAGGACAGAATTATTGCGTGTGCCTAAAAAATTTTTTTGAATAATTTCTTCCGCTACTTTGATGCCATCCACGGCGGCGGAGGTGATGCCTCCGGCGTACCCGGCCCCCTCGCCACAAGGGTAGACCCCCCGGACGGAGATGGACTGGTAATCTTGGCCTCGGACAATGCGCACGGGGGAGGAGGAGCGGGTCTCCACCCCGGTGAGGACCGCCTCGGGGGTGGCAAAGCCCTTGAGCTTCCGGTCAAAGAGGGGGAGGGCTTGGCGCAGGGTATCCAGTACATAGTCGGGCAGCACCCCCTCTAAGCTGCCCCATACCACCCCGGGCCGATAGGAGGGGAGAATGGAGCGGGGACCAGAAGAGGGCTGTCCGGCCAGGAAGTCCCCCACCGTCTGGGCGGGGGCCATGGGATTGCCGCCGCCATAGGCCCAGGCGGCCTCTTCCCACTGTTCCTGGAACCGCACCCCGGCCAGCGGGTCGTCTCCAGGGAAGTCGTCGGGGCCTACGCCCACCAGGAAGCCGCCGTTGATGTTCTCCTGGTCCCGGGCCCGTAGGGACATGCCGTTGGTGACCACCTGCCCGTCTTGGCTGGCGGAGGCCACCACCTGCCCGCCGGGGCAGACGCAGAAGGTGAAGGCGGAACGGCCGTTGGGCAGGTGACAGGACAGCTTGTAGTCGGCGGCGGACAGCTTGTCCCAGCTGGGGCCGAACTGGGCCTGACTCACCGCCTCCTGCTTGTGCTCAATGCGCACCCCGATGGCAAAGTTCTTCTGCTCCATAGCCAGCCCACTGTCCAGGAGCATAGCAAAGGTGTCCCGGGCGGAGTGGCCGGGAGCCAGTACCAAGGTGTCACAGGGGAGTGTGTATAACTCGCTGTTGTGGGTGATCTCCACGGCGGTAATGGCTCCCTCCTGGATGTGCAGCCCGGTAAGCTGATGGCCAAAGCGCACTTCAGCGCCCAGGGAAATCAGCTCCTCACGCATGGACTTCACCACCTGGCGGAGAATGTCGGTGCCGATGTGGGGCTTGTGGGACCACTGAATGTCCTCCGGGGCTCCGTGCTCCACAAAGGTGCGGAACACGTGGGCGATGCGGGGGTCGTTGATGCCAGTGGTGAGCTTGCCGTCGGAGAAGGTGCCGGCGCCTCCCTCACCAAATTGCACATTGGAGCGGGGGTTCAGCGTCCCGGTGGACCAGTAAATCTCCACCGCCTGGGTGCGCTGGTCCACGTCGCCGCCACGCTCCAGTACCACGGGTTTCAAGCCAGCCCGGGCCAGGGTCAGGGCGGCAAATAGTCCGGCGGGGCCAGTGCCCACCACCACCGGGGGGAGGGAGGAGGTGCGGCCCAGGGGTGGCAGGGCGTAGGGCTTCTCTTCCCACAGGGTTACCCCCTTGGGATGACGCTTTAACACCGCCTGTTGGTTGGCCACCTGTACCCGCACCGAGCAGACGTAGTGCACGTCCTGCTTTTTTCTCGCGTCAATGGACTGACGGGTGAGCACCACCTGGGACAGGTCCTTTACCGACACTCCCAGGTGCTTGGCCAATTTCTTATATAAGGTTGTCTGGTCTGCGTCAATGGGCAGACGGAGATTGGTGACATGCAGCATATTACAACACCTTAGAACCGTTGATAACCAACTGGAATTTCAGAGAGAAGAACTCGGCGGCCTTGCGGCACAGGAGCATGCGGGAGAGGAAGATCTCGAAGTAGTCCATCACCGCACAGATCTCGGTGTCAATGGTGATGGACAGGGTCAGGGTCTTGGCCTGGGAATCCAAGGTCAGATCGGAGTTCTCTACGGCATAGTTGACCCGGTCATGGATGTCAAAGTTGATGGTGTCCTGGTTGCGCACCCGGCTGCGGCGTACATCGCTCTTGTCTGCCAGAATGAGGGCGGCAGCCACAGCGTTGACCGGGTAAGCGGTGTGTTCATCGTGGTTGCCGATGGCGGTGATCACCACCGCCACATCGGCAGGCTCCATGCCCATCTTATCCAGAATGCGGAAGGCCATGACGGCACCGCTCTGGGCGTGGTCCACCCGGTTGATGACGTTGCCGATGTCGTGCATGAACCCGGCGATCTTGGCCAGCTCAATGTGCCGTTCATCGTAGCCCAGGTCCTGTAACAGCTGGGCGGCGGTCATGGCGCACTTGGTGACGTGGGCAAAGGAGTGCTCAGTGTAGCCCAGGGCCACCAGAGAGGCGTCGGCCTGGGTGATATAGGTGCGGATTTCAGGGTTGTTGCGCACCGCTTCAAAATCAATCTTCATTGGAAATCTCCCGTAAGTCGTAGGGGGTGGTTTGATAGACATAGTAGTTTAGCCAGTTGGTGTACAACAATTGTCCGGCGGACCGCCAGTTGACAATGGGAGCCTGGTTGGGGTCGTCCTGGGGGAAGTAGTGGGCGGGGACGGCAATGTCCAAGCCACGGTCCACATCCCGGAAGTATTCCCGGGCCAGGGTGTCCTCGTCGTATTCCGGGTGGGCGAAGATGAAGAAGCGGCGGTTGTCCATGCTCTTCACGCCGAAGACTCCGGCCTCATCGGATACCGCCAGCAGCTCCAGCTCGGGGATGGCCTGGAGGTTCTCCAAGTGTACCTCGGTGTATCGGGAGTGGGGGGCATAGAAGCGGTCGTCAAAGCCTCGGAACAGAGGGGACTGCTTGCGGATAATCTGGTGCTGGTAGATACCAAACAGCTTGTGGGGCAGAGTATGCTTTTGAATGTGGTAGTGATAATAGAGCCCCGCCTGTGCCCCCCAGCAGATGTGGAAGGTGGAGTGCACATGGGTGCGAGTCCACTCCATGATCTGACACAGCTCCTCCCAATAGTCCACTTCCTCGAAGTCCAGGTTTTCCACCGGGGCCCCGGTGATGATCATGCCGTCATAGTGGTTGTTGCGGATTTGATCGAAGGTGGTATAGAAGGAGTCCAGGTGATGGCTGTCGGTATTCTGAGAGACGTGGCTGCTGGTCTTGAGCAGCTGTACATTGATCTGTAAGGGAGTGTTGGACAGCTTGCGCAGCAGTTGCGTCTCGGTGACGATCTTCGTGGGCATAAGATTCAGGATCAAAAGATTCAAAGGTCGGATGTCTTGGTGGAGAGCACGGTGCTCTGTCATCACGAAGATATTCTCGCCCTCCAATACACTGGTAGCAGGCAGGGAGTCGGGAATACGAATGGGCATAGGGATACCTCCGCTCTTGCATTATATAGTAGATATAGCAAACCTACGATACCACAGGAGGGCGGGAAAAGCAAACGATAAAAAACTTGAAAAAAGGTGTTGACAAATGAGAGAAGGGCTGGTATAGTATCTAAACGTGCCCCGGACGAAACAAAACAACGCCAAACGGCTTCGAAAAAAGTTGAAAAAAGGTGTTGACAAGTTAAAAACCGCGTGGTACAATAAAAACCCGCTGATGAAGCGGTTTGTACCTTGTAAATTAAACAATGAGAAACACGAAAAGCACCAGAAGGA
>NHCFR05603__coassemble_1000_pt1 | contig 14836 bp, 2 predicted proteins | sample NHCFR05603__metabat2_high_PE_050 | metagenome-assembled genome bin NHCFR05603 | reverse complement strand
GGTGTCGCTGGCATTGGCCAGAGTCTCCTCAGCCACAGCCAGAGCGTCCACCAGCAGCTGCCAGTTGTCAGAGACATACTTGTCCGCGTTCTCCTTCATCTGGTTGGCACGTTCCACCAGCAGCTGGAGCATGGTGGGATCGCCCTTCTCCCAACCCAGCATGGCGTTGGCGATGAACAGGCGGTTGGTGACCTCGTCCACCTGCTCCTGGGTGTAGGCGGCGGGATCAGCCAGAATGGCCTTGGCGTCAGCCAGAGCCTTCTCATAGTAGGCCTTGGCGGAGTCGATGAGGTTGGAGTAGTCCTGAGCGGACACCTCGGCATAGACCTTCTCCAGCAGGCCGGTGAAGGCGGGCTCGTTGGCGGTCCACTTGGCGTACAGGGTGATGTCGGCAGTGACAGCGGTGTCAAAGTCGTAGGCGGTGGTGCAGTTCTCGTCGGTGTACCAGCCGGCGAAGGTGTAGCCCTCCATGACGGGAGCCTCGGGCTGAGCCACGGTCTGGCCATCGGCCACCACCACGGCCTCCACAGCGGAGCCGCCCATGGAGTTGAAGGTCACCTGGTGGCGCACGGTGGGAGTCACGCCGTTGGCGTAGAACATCACATCGTCCACCTGACCCACAAAGGAGTTGGTCTCAGAGCCGATGCGGGCCACGGGGATGTTAAAGGCGGAGTACTGGATGCCAGTCTTACCCATGAAGTTGGTGGTGGCGTGCTCGTCGGGGAGGAAGTAACCCACAGCGGCGATCTTCTCACCGTCCACCAGCAGGTAGGTCTTGTTGCCCTCGTTGGTGATGGTCAGCTCCACCCACTCATCGCAGGGCAGGTTGTAGTCGAACTCGTACTCGTACAGCTCACGGGCAAAGCCCAGCTTCCAGGTGCCGTCCTCATTGGCGATGGCCTTGATGGTGGTCTCGCCGTAGGCGGCGTCGGCTTCCAGAATGATCTGCTCGCCGGAGTTGGAGGTGCTGGCCTTAAACAGCCGCAGGGACACGGTGTTCTTGGGGCCCATGACGTCCAGACCGGTGGAGGCGTAGGAGCTGTCCCCGGTGAGGGTCAGGGTGCCGTCGGTGAGGGAGGCACCGTTGAGGGTCAGGTCACGGCCGTTGCCGGAGCGGTCCTGGGTGTCGGTGAAGGAATACTGAGCGTACTCCTGAGTGCCCTCAGCCAGGTCGATGGTGTGATAGGGGTTGGTGTTGGGGGCAGCGCCCAGGGTGGCCACGTCGGCCTTCAGGGTAGCGTAGTCACGGTCCAGGCCGTTGCCGCCAGTGCCCCACATCTTGGTGCCCAGGTAGGGCAGAGCGTCCACGAACCGGGAATAGGTATCCGTCTCGTTGATGCCAGCGGCACGGGTGTCAATGTTGTCGTTCCAGATGGCGTAGCAGGCGCCCAGCATCTGAGCGGAGCCGGAGGGGATCCAGGTACCGCCCATGTTCTCGGGCTCCCAAGAGTTGTACAGGCTCTGGGAATTCAGCCAGTCGCCATAGCCGCCCACGCTGCCGTTGCCGCTGGGCACCATGTACAGGTAGCCGTCAATGGTGTTGACCAGGCCGAAGCCCAGGTTGAACATCTGCTGAGGATTGGCCCATCCGGTGTTCCAGATGTTCATCTGAGCGCCCTGAACGTGCTCGGGGCCGAACTTATAGCCCTCGCCGCCGCTCATAGAGGTCAAACTGCCCCAGACCCGGACCTGACGATGCTTCACGTTCTCGATGTAGTCGATCATCTGAATGAGGAAGTTGCGGTAGGCGGGGTGGCTGGCATAGAACTCATCGGCGCCGATGTGGACGATGGTGTTCTCATCGAAGATGTCCTCGTCGATGTACTCGTCGTAGATCTCCTTGATGATGTCGATGCCCTCCTGCTTGCTGACATCCACATGGTCCACCCAGGGGTGGGCAGTGTCGATCTGGTGGAGCACCAGGTCGGGCTGCTTCAGGGTGTACATGATGTAGTTGGTGATGGACAGAGCGTGGGCGGGCACGTCCAGCTCGGGGATAATATCCACGCCCAGGGCACGGGAGTAGCTCATAAACTCCTTGAACTCGGCCTTGGTGTAGTAGTAGTCCTTGGAGGTCAGGCCCTCATCGGAGTACTCCAGGCGGTAGCCCTGGTAAGCCTGACGGATGCCATCCTCATCCTCGCCGGCCTTGTAGTAGTCCTCCATGAAGATGAGGTTGTCGCTCAGGTGCACATGGAAGCTGTTCATCTTGTACCAGGCCATGGTCTTGGAGATGGTCTTGAGAGTCTCCATGGAGTAGGGCTTACGGCCCACGTCCAGCATGAAGCCACGGTTCTCAAACTCGGGGTAGTCACAGGCGGTACCCTGGGCGATGGTCAGGTTACCGGACAGCTGCAGGGCCTGGAGCACAGAGCGGGTGCCCCAGTAGGCGCCGGTGGCGTCGTTGGCCTGGATGACCACCTGGTCGGTGACCACCATGTTGTAGGTCTCCTTGTCGAAGCCAGCCTGATCGTGGTACACCAGGCTGATGTCGCCGGCCTTGGGGGTGTCGTTGACGATGGGCAGGGTCAGGCCGAACAGGTCCTTCAGGTCGGCCTGGAGCTCCTGAGCCACGGAGGCATAGGTCTCGTCGGCCACAATGCGGCTGTCGGCGGTGATGGCATAGGTCAGACCCTTCTGGTCGGCAGCGGAGTACCACTGGGCCAGCTCAGGCACCACGGCGGGCTTGGCGTTGCCCTCGTTGGCGCTCTTCACGCCGGGGATGGTCAGCTCCACGGTGGCAGAGCCACAGGTGGTGGTGTCGTTCTTATCACGCACGGTGACGGAGATCTCCACGGTGGTATCCACCAGGGGGGTGTGGATGGCGCCGGAGGCATCCACCACCTGCTCGTAGTTGCAGCCCCAGGTGGCGGTGTACTTCTCGGGCACCTCGCCGGTCATGACCACCTTGCCGTCCTGAATCTGGACGCTCTGGGCCAGAGCGGCAGCGGTGTTGGCGGGGGTGACCACCACCTCGGACTCCTCCTGGTACACCTCAAACTCGTACAGAGCCACGTTGTTCCAGGTGGCGCTGCTGTACTTCTCCACCCACACCCGGACATAGCGGGCCTCCACAATGCTCTCAAAGTTCACGGTCTGGATGGGGGCGGTGGCGGGAGTCAGCTTACCCTCGAAGGTGGCCTGGGTGGTCCACTGCTCACCGTCCATGGAGGTCTGCACATACCACTTGTCGGGGTTGTTGTTCTCCCAGTAGAGGATGACGCTGCCCACATGGTAGGTGGCGCCCAGGTTGTAGGTGATGGTGGGGTTCTTCACGCCGATGTCGGTGGCCCAGCGGGAGGGCTTATCCGTCTTGTTGCCGTCCCGGGCCTTGTCGGCGGTGAAGGTGGTGCCGCTCTCCACGTTGGTGGCGGAGGCGATCACGCCGTTCTGACGGGCGATGTTGGTGCCCTCGGGGAGCTCCACCACATCGCTGCCAGCGTCCTCGGGCATGTGGCCGTACACCTCAAACTCCCGCACACCCACGTTGTACCATTTGGACACAGCCTCGCCGTACTTGGTCACACGCAGACGCACATACTGAGCGGTGACAGCCTCAGCCAGTTGGTGCTCGGGCTCCAGAGTACCATCGGCAGACTCCACAAACACCTGCTGGGTCCAGTCGGTGCCGTTGGTGGAGGTCTCGATGTAGTAGGTCTGGATGTTGGTCTTTTCCCAGAACACCTTGAAGCCGGTGATGGTGCGCTCCTCGCCCAGGTTCAGCTGGAGCCAGCGCTCGGTGGTACCCTTTCCATCGTTGTTGGTACCCCAGCGGGAGGCCTCATCATAGTTGCCATCGATGGTGGCGGAGGGGGGGAACTGGTCAGTCTCGGTGTCGGAGGCAGTGGCGGTGACGCCGCTGAGGCGGGCCAGGTTGCCGATGACGGGAACCACCTCATCGTTGCCGTACACCTCGAACTCACGCACGCCCACGTTCCACCAGTTGGACACGGACTGGCCGTACTTGGTGACGCTCAGACGCACATAGCGGGCCACCACAGCGTTCTCCAGCTGGTGCTCCACCTCACGGGCGGCAGCAGCGCCGGTGACCACCACCTGCTGGGTCCACTCAGAGCCATCGGTGGAGGTCTCAATGGTGTAGTCCTGGATGTTGGTCTTCTCCCAGAATACCTTAAAGCTGTCGATGGAGTACCGGGCGCCCAGGTCCAGCTGGAGCCAGCGCTCGGTGGTGCCCTTGCCATCGTTGTTGGTTCCCCAGCGGGAGGTATCCTCATAGTTGCCGTCAATGGTGGCAGAGGGGGGGAACTTGTCGGTCTCGGTGTCGGAGGCAGTGGCTACCACGCCGTCCAGGCGGGCCAGATTCACATTGTCCGCCTTGGGCTGAGCTGCCGCCGATGCGGCCAGACCGCTGGTGAGCATCACAGCTGCCAACAGTGCGGCCAGTCCGCGCTTCAGGGACTTCTTCATACGTTACACCTCTTCCTTCTTGTCTTCTCTTGTACTTAGGGCAAGCTTCGCCGGATGTGTTCCGCCCAAAAAAGAATAACCACACGCCCACTGCCTCAACCTAAAGGTCCCATCACCCATTCCTCTCGTCCGAAGCAGTGACACATGTGGTTATGCCTGATTGAACAGTAACATCCCAATGGCCGACAGTTCCACCCCCAGTGGGGAAACCGTCGGCTGTGTGCCGAATCTATTGCCTTTATAGTAATGATAACAGACCAATTTTCACCTGTCCACAGACGGAACAGCCAAACCCATCGGGAAAATTCTATGCATTTTTCACAAGTTTTCCACCTGTGCGGTCTGCCTCGTTGCGGTGTTTCACACAATCCCCAGGGGCAAAATAGGCAATTTTTATTAAAAATAGGAACTGCTGAGAAGCGAAAGCCCGCTTCTCAGCAGTTTTTGGAGCAAATTACTAACCTGCGGCCAATTAGCGCTGACGGCGGCGATGCACCACAACGGCGCCCCCCAACAGGGCCAGAGAGGCGGCCAGAGTCACCACGTAGAGGGTGACGGTGGCGTCGTCGCCGGTCTGAGGCACGTTCTCAGGCTTTTGGGTGACCTGAGGCTTGTCGGTGACCTCGGGGGCGGGGGTAGGAGTCACCTGGGGCTGCTCGCCCTGGACGGTGAGGGTGGCGGTGCAGGTGACGCCGTTCTCCTGGTAGGTGACGGTGACGGTGTCGCCGGCGGCCTCAAAGTCGGAGACGGTGGCCAGCGTGGTGACATCCCGGGTGTAGCCGGAGTCATAGGTGGCGGTGACGGTGAGGTCCAGCTTGCCGCCATCGGTGTAGGGGGCATTCTGCTGGACGGTGATGCCGGTGAGCTTGGACAGGGTCAGCTGCTCGGCGGGCACGTCCACCCCGGCCACGGTGCTCAGACCGTAGGCCTGGAGGGCGATGGTCTCATAGCCCTGGCTTCCGGTGTCACAGCCGGCGTTGGAGACGATGTTCAACGGCTCCTGTCCGCTCTCCAGGGCTGCCAGCACGAACTTGGAGTAGAACAGCAGGCAGCCGCGTGGCACGTGGTAGTCGCTGGTGACCATGACGATGTTCTTCACCTGGGGATACTTGGAGGTGAGGATGTTGAAGGTGTTCAGGGCGTTGCCCACGGTGTCAGGGGCCCGGTTCTCCACAATGAGCCGATCCTCGTCCAGGCCCTGCTCCAGCAGCCACTCACCCATAAGGCCACCCTCGGTGACGTTGGGGTTGTTGGCCGCGGTGCCGCCGCCGGTGACCAGCACATAGGCGTTGGGGTACTTCTTGGCGGAGGCCAGACCCACCTCCAGGCGGTGGATGAGCTCTTCCTTCATGGTGCCGTCGTCGTTGAGGGCGAAGCCCAGAATGACGATGCACATGCTGTCGTCCTGGGGCAGACCGTCGGCCGTGACGCCGATGTTCACCTTCATCTCGGTGTTGATGTAGCTCCAGTAGTCCATGATCTTGCACCAGGCCTCATACTGGTTGACGTCTACGGTCTTCAGCTCGTCCAAGGTGCGCATAATGTCGGTGGTGGCGCTCTCCTGGTAGTCCCGGTAGTAGGCGATGAGGTGGGCAATGAGGGCGGAGGCGTGGGTCATCTCCTCCTCACCCAGCAGGGTGCAGGTGGCCTGACGGGTGACGCCGTTCTCGGTGTATTTGAGCAGAATGGACTGGCCGGGTCCGGCGGCGGGGTCAAAGTCGAAGATCTCCACCAGGTCGGTGACGTTGCGGGAGTAGCCGGAGTCATAGTAGGCGGTGACGGTGAGGTCCAGGTCCACCCCGGCCACATAGGGAGAATTCTGCTTGACGGTGAGGTAGGAGGGGGTGGACAGGGGCCGCTTGTCGGCAGACACCTGAACCCCGGCCACGGAGGCCACGCCGCTGGCCTGGAGGGCGATGGACTCATAGCCCTGGCTTCCGGTCTCACAACCGGCGTTGGAGACGATGTTCAACGGCTCCTTGCCGCTGGCCAGAGCGGACAGTACAAACTTGGAGTAGAACAGAATGCAGCCGCGGGGTACATGGTAGTCGCTGGTGACCATGACGATATTCTTCACCTGGGGATACTCCTCGGTGAGGATTTTAAAGGTGTTCTCCGCATTGCCCACGGTGGAGGGGGCACGGTTCTCCACAATGAGGCGGCTCTCGTCCAGGCCGTGCTCCAGCAGCCACTCGCCCATGAGGCCACCCTCGGTGACATTGGGGTTCTCCGCGGCTGTGCCGCCGCCGGTGACCACCACGTAGGCGTTGGGGTACTTCTCCGCAGAGGCCAGACCGGCCTCCAGGCGGTGGATGAGCTCCTCCTTCATGGTGCCGTCGGGATTGAGGGCAAAGCCCAGAATGACGATACACAGGCTGTCGTCCTGGGGCAGGCCGTCCTCGGTGACCCCGATGTTTACTTTCATCTCGGTGTTGATGTAGCTCCAGTAGTCCATGATCTTGGACCAGGCCTCATATTGGCCCTCATCCACCTTTTTCAGCTGGTCCAGGGTGCGCATGATGTCGGTGGTGGCGTCCTCCTGGTAGTCCCGATAGTAGGCGATGAGGTCGGAAACATAGGTCTGTGCCGACTCGGGTGTGTCAGCCTGGGTGACCGGGGCGGCCAACACAGACACCGAAATCAGCAGGCAAAAACTGATGAACAGGGATAGAACTCGTTTACAGGATTTCATGGAAGTGACCTCCTTTGCATCTCTTTACACATAAATGGTCCGGTTATGGGCGGAAACTTACCCTCTGCATCCCCCATACGCCTCCCTTCGGAGAATTTGGAGCTACACCTTTGTACCTAGATGGTAACAGACTGGCCTGGGCACGTCTATCCACATCCGCACCAAATTTCAGTCACCTGTTTTTGTGCAAAGAGTACACATTTTCTTGGTCACAAATTCCTCGCGCTGTTATATTCATCCAATCTATAGTCTGTTCTTCTCTAATTTCTCAGGCATCGCCTTGTTCCCCTGGCGAGGGGAGACGCGCTCCGCTGGGGTCCATTTTGACTGGCCAAAATGGACGAAAAGCCACTTAGGGCGTTCCCCCCTAAGGACCTCCCTGGGGTACGAGGCTGGAACTGCGTCAAGCCTGGATTCGGCCCGTCACCCTTGCTGTGGCTCCTGTTCCTGCCACCACACCAGGCCCCCTGGGCAACTGGCCCTACAGCTGGGCGGTTTCCATGTCCGGGCCTACTTAAGGAAAAGCGGCGTTTCCGACGCCGGGAGCCATACCGCCGATAGCTGGGAACAGCGGCTCACCAGGGTAAGGCCCTGGTGGTAGAAGTTTTACTTGCCGTAGAAGCTGACACTTACAAAAGAATTGCCATGCTATCTATGTGACCCCGACGGACCAAGGGCCGAAAAGAGGAGGACGCAGGGGCCCCCCGTACCGCGGGGTGGATTCCACAAGGCGGGGGAAGACCCCGCCTTTGGCGGTCTTTGGTGACTTTCTGGCGGCAGAAAGTCACCCCAGCGGAGCGTCCCTGCCAGGCTGGCAAGCCAGACCCGAGTCCTCGGAGAAAGTCAATCCCTCCGACCCGGCTTACGCCGGGCCACCTCCCTTTACACAAGGGAGGCTTTTGATGCAAAAAAGTACGGTCAGATTTCTCTGACCGTACTTTCTCACTTGTTTGGAAATTAGCCGCGGCGACGGCGCAGGGTCACCACAGCACCCATGCCAGCGGCGGACAGCACCAGAACGCTGAGCATCAGGCCCAGCTGGGCATTGTCGCCAGTCTGAGGCACGTTGCTCTCAGGCTTCTGGGTGGTCTGGGGCTTGTCGGTGCTCTGAGGCTTGTCGGTGGCCTCAGGAGCCTGGGAGGCCTCGGGCTTGTCGGTGGTCTCGGGAGCGCCACCGGCGGTGAGGCCGTTCATGGCGTCGCTCAAAGCGGCCACAGCGGCGTTCACGGTAGCCTGGTCGTCCTCGGTGAGGGTCTCGTCGGCCATGACAGCCTGAGCGTTCTGGAGAGCCGTGCGGAAGGTGGCCACGGACTCAGCGGTGTAGCCGGTGAGGTCGATGCCCTTGGCCTTGCCGATGAGGTCCTCCAGGATGGACTTGTCAGCCTTGTAGCGCTGGGCCAGGATGGCATTCAGCAGGGCCTGGGCCACAGGCTGGATGTCCTCTTCCATGGCGTCACCATCTGCGGCCACGTCTTTGGCGGTAGCCAGAGCGTCCACCAGCTGCTGCCAGTTGTCCTGGACGTACTTGTCCTGGTCGGGGATCATGCTCTCAGCCTTGGCAATCAGCTGCTCCAGCATGGTCTTGTTGCCCTGAGTCAGGCCCAGACCCCAGATGCCCTCCAGCAGGGCGTCCCAAGCGGTGTTCACCTCAGCCTGGGTGGCGTTGGGGTTGTCCAGCACGTTCTTGGCCTCGGTGAGAGCCTTCTCAAAAGCAGCCTTGGCAGTGTCGGTGACACCCTCGGTGGAGAGCTCCATGGCATAGTCATAGGTCTTTTGCAGCAGGGCCTTGTTGGCGGTCTCACGGTTGATGGTGAAGGTGTCCACCACGCTCATGTCGCTGGTGCGGTAGGTGGTGATGGTGAAGGCGTCCTCAGACACGTCCACACGGGACACGTTGGGCACCCGCTCCTGGTTCTGGACGGCGGAGTACTCATACTTGGTGCTCTGGATGGTGTAGAACTTGGAGCCAGAGGCGGAGTTGGCGGTGACATACAGGATGCCGTCGGGGTTGGTGACGGACTCAGGGATGCCGTCGCCGTCCTGGTCGGTGTACTTGTCAGACTCGGTGATGGGGGTCAGGCCGTCCATCATGTAAGTACGCACATACACGTGGTCGTGGCCCATGAGCACCACGTCGATGTCCAGGTCCTCGAACACGGGCACCAGAGCCTCACGGCGCTGGAGGATGTCCCCATCCACAGCGTGGCTGGCCACGGAGTAGACGGAGTGGTGGAAGGTGACCACCTTCCAGTCCACGTCACCGGCCTCGGCGATGGCCTGCTCCATGAAGGCCTTGTGCTCGGCGGTGGACATGCTGTTGCTGTTCAGAGCCAAAAACAGGGTATTGTTGTACACAAACCAGTAGTCGCCGCCAGCGTTGGTGACGCCCAGCTCGGACTCGTTGGGCACGTTGAAGTGCTGGTCATAGGCGTTGCTGGAGGAGTCGTGGTTACCCACGACGGTGGCCACGGGCAGGCTCAGCAGCTCGTCGTGGTCCAGGTAGCCGTTGTACTGGTCCTCGTTGTTGGCGGTGTTCACCTGGTCACCGGCGGAGAGGAGGAAGTCCACCCCGTCAAACTGGGTGCTGTCGGCGATGATGCCCAGGGTCTTGTCCCAGCCCTGGGTGTCGCTGTCGGCGTTGCCGCTGGCGCCAATCTGGGGGTCACCGGCGAAGGCAAAGGAGAACGCGCCGTTGGTGGCGGTGGTGAAGGTGGCCACGTCGGACTTCTCCTCCCCATTCACCAGCTGATAGGCGTAGACGGTGCCGGGCTCCAGGCCGGTGATGGTGGCCTGGTTGGACCACTTGCCGCTCTCGTTGGCGGGGGTGGAGGTGGCATCAAACTTGGCGGCATTCTCGGGCATAGCGCCGTTCACCAGCTGGCTCTGCTTGGCCACCAGCACGGAACCAGCCTCCTCCTGGGTGGCATACCAGGTCAGGTTCATCTGGCTGTTGTCAGCGCCCATGGACAGGTTCGCGTCGCTGAGCCGGATAGTCTGGTCGGCGTCCACCTCGGACACGCCCTGGAGTACCGGACGTCCCTGGTCGTTCATGGCCCACACGGTGTCAAAATCCCAGCCAATGGCCTGGTAGGTGGCCTGCTCTTGCAGCTGCTGGGCGGTTTTGTCCTGGCCGTTTTTGTTGTTGGCCGCACCGCCGGACACGATCTGACCGTTGATGGTGATGTCGGTACAGGCCAGGTTGTTCTGATACACGGTGGCCTCGTCCACTCCATTGTTTCGGCCACAGATGCGGGCCAGGTTGTTGCCGCCGGTGAGGGAGCCGCTAAGGGCCACGTTGCCGATCATGCGGGTGCCTGCATAGGCATAGCCGCTGATGATGCCCATGTTGTTGACATTGGAGGAGAAGTCTCCGGCTGCGTAGCAGTTTTCCACGGTGGCCGAGCCATTGACATTCCAGGAGGTGATGCCGCCAGTCTCATAGTTGGAGTGGAGGGTGCCCATGAAGTAGCAGTTGCGGATGGTGTTGTAGTTTTCCGACACCAGGCCGCCGTTGCGGTGGCCGCCGGAGACGTGGCCCAGGGCGTAGCATTGCTCAATGGTGCCGTAGTTTTTCACACACAGGGCGGCACGCCAGCTGTTGTCGGCGGTGTAGGGGCCCTCCATGTACACCCCAGACAGCCCCAGCTGACGGATGGTCCCGTTGTTGGTGAGAATCAGAGCGGCGGAGGCATCCATGCTGGTGACGGTGAGGCCGGAGATGGTGTGGCCATTTCCGTTGATGGTGCCGTCCAGTTTGGCTATGGGGGTAAACTCCCCGGTGAGGGTCAGGTCGGCGGTGAGGTTGAAGGTGGCGGCGGGATGCTGGCGGATGAGGTCCAGGTCGTCCACGCTGTCAATCTCAAAGACCATGGAGGACTCGTCCTCGTACACCACTTCCTCCTGGGTCAGGCGCACCACATAGCCGCCGCCGGAGCGAATCTGGGCGGTGAGGGAGTCGGCGGAGGTGACCTGCTCCACCTTGCGGCGAATCTGGGTGGCCACATTCATGTTGTCATAGTAGATGTCGGCGTACCAGTCCCCTTCGCCCAGAAAGCTCAGGTCGAAGGTGAGCTCACGGCTGCCGTGGTCGGCGTTCTGCACCGCCAGATACCAGTCCTCGCCGCTACGGCGGAGGAAGGCGGCCACGTCACCCAGGTCGGACTGCTCCAGCACGATGGTCTCATCCCACACCGTGGGCAGGTTTTTGATGAAGTCGGTGTACACCTGGTCCACCATGTTCTTGGGGTTCTCACTGAGCTGGAGGTAGCTGGAGGTCATGATGACGGTGTTGGCCAGCATATGTACCCAGCTGGCAGAGCCCAGCTTGGAGGAGTTGGAGAAGTTCATGGGGGTGTAGTCTGCTCCGCCAGCCAGCAAGCGGGTGAAGGGGAGAATGGCGTTTTCGTTGGGGTTGCACTGATACTGCATACCACGGATGGCCTCACGGGTCATCTCGTTGGGGCAGGTGCGGGCCAGTCCGGTGGGCTTCATGGGATTGTGGTAGCTGACCATGATCTGATACTCTGCGGCCAGCCGGGTGAAGTCCTCATAGAAGCTGACCTTGTCGGGGGACTCGCTGTGGATGTGGTCGATCTTCACGCCCACCACGCCCGCATCCTTGCAGGACTGGAGGAAGGCCCGGGCGTTTTCCTCCACATACAGCCCGCCGGGATAGCGACTGGTGGGGGCATCCTCCCACAGCCAGATTTTTACCGGGTTTTCCAAGGCAGCGCTGTAGTCGGCGATCTCCTTGATGGAGGCAAACTGCTCCTCCAGGGTGTCGCCGAAACCGTCCCGGCTCTCAATGAGGTTGTACTCAATGCCCAGCTGGGAGGCGTAGTCGCTGTACTCCTTGTAGCCGGCCACCGTGGAGGCGCCGCCACCCAGAGTGGTCCACACCGAGCGGCCGGGCTGAATCCAGCTGGTGTCTTCGCCAAACAGCTCCTCATCCATGGGGTCGGAGACGTTGGTCACCATATCGCTGTTGGCCAGGTCGTTGAGGTTGTCGGCGAGGATGGCCACACGCCAGGGGGAGTCCTCCTGGGTGGTAAAATCCTTGCCGTTGGGGTCCCAGTACTCGGCGTGCAGGACACCCTGGCCCTCGGTCCGCAGACCCATGCCGGACCAGTCGTAGAGGTTGGCCTCGGTGATGCACACGTAGCCCTCCTCCTGGGCCAGCTCAAAGGTGGGCAGGGTGCACAGCAGACGGTTGGTGCCGATCTCTGCCACCGTGGAGGTCTGGGTGGGCACCTGCATGTTCTTGATGCCCTCGTAGCTGTCCCCGTCGCCGTACTGATAGTAGGCGGTGGCACTGGTGGGCAGAGCAAAGCGGGTGTTGTCCCCGGAGATGGTGTGCTCACCCTGGGGCAGGTCGTACTGAATGGCAATGCCGTCATCGTAGGCCCGCACGTTCAGGGTCAGGTACTTGCCGCTGTCGGTGACGGAAAAGGCAGACTGGTTGTAGTGGTTGACCGCAGTGGTGTGCATGCCAACGGTATCATAGCTCTCGTTCACCGTGGTCTCTACCGGGTCTGCCAGCGTAGCATGACTGCCCATGTCCACCCCATCCATGGTCAGGCCCAGGGTAGTGCGCAGCAGCACAGGGGTGCCGTTGAGGGTCACAGAGTAGCCCAGCTGGTCCTGGGCGTTGATATACACGGTGGCCTCCACGCTGCCGTCGGGGCTGGATACGGTATAGCTCTGCTTGTCGTACTCCGGGGTATCCAGGTTGGGCTGGGGCTGGCGCAGCACAGGTCTGCCGTCCTGCATCTCCCACACGGTGTCAAAATCCCAGCCGATGGCCTCATAGGTGGTCTGCTCTTGCAGCTGCTGGGCAGTCTTATCCGCCCCCTGCATGTTGTCCAGGGCGCCGCCAGATACAGTGTTGCCGTTGATGGTCACATCAGCACAGGCCAGGTTGTTGGTGTAGGTGGGGGAACCGTTGTTGCGGCCACAGATGCGGGCGTGGTTCCAGTCGTTTTTGGAGGTGAGGGTGCTGCCGCTCATGACTACGTTGCCCTGATACACCGTGCCCGTGTAGCCGTAGCCGCCAATGAGGCCGCTGTTGTTGGTGGTGCTGGTGACCTGGGCCTGCACCCAGCAGTTTTTCACCACACCGGAGTTCTGGTTCCAGGCCACAATGCCACCGCTCTCCCAGATTCCGGTGACGTCGCCCTCAAAGTAGCAGTTTTGTACGGTGGCAAAGTTCTCCGCCACAATACCGCCGGCCCGGTGGCCGCCGGAGATGCTGCCGCTGACCCAGCACTGCTCCACCGTGCCGTAGTTTTGGAAGCACAGACCTGCCCGGCGGCTGACCTCTGCGGTGTTCGGACCAGTGACTGTCACCTGGTCCATGCCCAGGTTGCGCACAATGCCCCGGTTGACATAGAAGAAGCCGTCGGTGTCGTCGGTGCTGTTGAGCACGTAGCCGGTAATGGTGTGGCCGTTGCCGTCAAACACCCCGTAAAACTCCTGAATATGGGAGATGGGGCCAGACAGTGCAATGTCTGCCGACAGCTGGTAGCAGGCCCAGGCCGCGCTGTCACCGCCGTTGATGGCTGCAATGGCGGTCTCCAGGTCCGCCTGGGTGGCGATGAGGTAAGGGGACTGAACTGTGCCCTGGCCCTCCAAGGCCAGAGACTGGGTCCTGCTCTGGGCGCCAGAGGTTGCCTGAGACTTGCCCTGCTCCCCCTCCACGGCAAAGGCCGGGACAGCGAACAACTGGGCAGCCAGGCATGCGCTCAGCAGCCCAGACACCACTTGTTTTCCTGACAATTTCAACATGATCTCTCTCCTTACTTGAGTAAATAGGGAAAAGCCGTGATAATACCGACTGTTTTCTCGGTCTCCTCCGGGAAAGCACTGCACATTATAAAGACAAACAGTATTCTTCTGCTATCACGTTGCCGTAAGGCCCATGTAAAATTTAAGGTGGGGAAAGCGAAAAAATCCCCCCACCCCCGCCCCGAAGGGCGGAAGACAGGGGGAGCGGAAGGGGCAATTACTTCTGGGTGCGCTTCCAAACCAGGGTGGCGCCGCCCAGCAGGGTCAGGGAGCCAGCCAGAGCCAGCAGATAGCCCATCACCTGGGCGTTGTCGCCAGTCTGAGGCACGTTGCTCTCAGGCTTCTGGGTGGTCTGGGGCTTGTCGGTGCTCTGAGGCTTGTCGGTGGCCTCAGGAGCCTGGGAGGCCTCGGGCTTGTCGGTGGTCTCGGGAGCGCCACCGGCGGTGAGGCCGTTCATGGCGTCGCTCAAAGCGGCCACAGCGGCGTTCACGGTAGCCTGGTCGTCCTCGGTGAGGGTCTCGTCGGCCATGACAGCCTGAGCGTTCTGGAGAGCCGTGCGGAAGGTGGCCACGGACTCGGCGGTGTAGCCGGTGAGGTCCATGCCCTTAGCCTCACCGATGAGGTCCTCCAGGATGGACTTGTCGGCCTTGAAGCGCTGGGCCAGGATGGCATTCAGCAGGGCCTGGGCCATAGGCTGGATGTCCTCTTCCATGGCGTCACCATCTGCGGCCACGTCCTTGGCGTTGGCCAGAGCGTCCACCAGCTGCGGCCAGTGGTCGGCCACATACTTGGTCTCGTCCATGGCTTCGGCCTTGGCAATCAGCTGCTCCAGCATGGTCTTGTCGCCCTGGGTCAGGCCCAGGCCCCAGATGCCTTCCAGCAGGTTGTCCCAAGCGGTGTTCACCTCAGCCTGGGTGGCGTTGGGGTTGTCCA
>NHCFR05603__coassemble_984_pt1 | contig 15092 bp, 15 predicted proteins | sample NHCFR05603__metabat2_high_PE_050 | metagenome-assembled genome bin NHCFR05603 | reverse complement strand
ACGACTAGAACCCCTGTTTTCGCTTCATGAAAACAGGGGTTTTTGGACAGTCTGAGAAATCCCGAACGCATTTGCGTTCGGGATTTCTATTTTCTCTTTACACTTCAAAAAAAGAATCCCTGTGACATCCAAGTCACAGGGATATTTTTATTTATAGGATAGGAAGTGAAAGGTTGGGTTCTGTCACAGAATACCCAGCCACTCCGCCAGATTGACCCCCAACCCAATGACACACAGCACCAAGGTGGTGATGAGCACCCAGTAGAGCCAGCGGCGGAAGAACAGGGCGCGCCGCTGGTCACGCTTGGACGGCTGATCCATGGGAAACGCTCCTTTCTCTTCTGGGGATTAGTAGGCCACCACCACGCCGCCGTTGTTGGCGTAGAAGGAGCTGATGCCCCGGGTCTCTGTGATGAGCACGTCGGAGACCTCGCAGGTCTTGAGAATCATCATGCGCAGGTATTCCGCCCGCTCCCGGCACAGGCAGTGGGCAATGCACAGCAGCTTGCCCTTGTGGTTTTCGTCGGCGGCCACAATGTCCACCAGCTTGTTCAGCGCCTGCTTGATGGACAGGGCCTGGGTGTGCTTCTTGATCTCGCCCTGGGGTGTGGAGCCCATCACCAGCTTCACCCGCAGCGCCCCGGTGACCAGAGACTGCACCCGGGTCAAACGTCCGGCCTTGCGCAGCATGTCCAGGTTTTCCAGCACGAACAGGGTGTTCATCTCGGTGATATATTTTTCCACCTGGGCTACCACTTGGGCAAAGGGCATACCAGAAGAGGCCAACTCGGAGATTTTCAGAGCGATGAGGGTCTCACCAGCGGAGGCAGAGCAGGAGTTAAACACCCGGATGTTGCGCTCGGGGTGCTCCTCCACAAACATCTGGGCGGCCTGCCACGCGCTGTTGTGGGAGCCAGAGAGCAGAGCGGAGAGGGTGACCACATAAATGTCTCCATCCACCGCCTCAAAGGCGTCCAGATAGTCCGCCGGAGAGGGACAGGCGGTGTGGGAGGCCTCCTGGCACATGGCCATGGCATCCACCAGGGTCTGAGGTACCAAGGTGTCATCATCCCGGAACTCGTTCTCACCCACATATATGGTCAGGGGAACACTATGGAAAATGCCGGACCGGAGCAATTCGGGGCTGAGGTCGCAGCAGCTATCGACAATAATTTTAAAACTCATAAACAAAAACCCCTAATATCATTTTTGCAATTAAATTCTAGCAGACCCAATCTGTAAAGTCAAGGAAAGAAGGGGTGGGGAAAGGAAGGATTTACAAATTGGGAATAATCGTATCAAGTGAAATTGTAGAAAAAGTTCCTTGACGGTGGTATCAACTCATAGTAAAATAGTGGGGATATATAAAGAGAGGTGTGATCACTGTGAATCAACTGCTCAATTCGACATCTATTTATCGGGTCGGCTGCTATGATCCCGACATTGACCTGTTTGAAAGCCAGTATGTAGTGCCCCAGGGCGTTACCTACAACTCCTATGTGATCGTGGACGAGAAGGTGGCCATTCTGGACACTGTGGACCCCCGCAAGACCCAGGAGTGGCTGGCCAACCTGGACGAGGTGCTGGGCGATCGTCAGCCCGACTACCTGGTGGTGCATCACATGGAGCCCGACCACGCTGGTAGTGTGGCCCAAGTGGCTCAGCGTTATCCCCAGATGAAGCTCATTGGCAACGCCAAGACCTTCCCCATGCTCAAGCAGTTCACTGGTGTGGATTACACCGACCGGGCTGTGGTGGTCAAGGAGGGCGACGTGGTGGAGCTGGGCGAGCACAGCCTCACCTTCGTTATGGCACCCATGGTGCACTGGCCTGAGGCCATGGTGTCCTATGAGGCCAAGGAGAAGGTGCTGTTCTCCGCCGATGGCTTCGGACGCTTTGGCGATGGCAACCCCGAGACTGAGTGGGTGGAAGAGGCCCGCCGCTACTATCTGAACATCGTGGGCAAGTTTGGCCCCCAGGTGCAGGCCCTGCTGAAGAAGGCCGCCGGCCTGGACATCGCCGTGGTGGCTCCCCTCCACGGTCCTGTGCTCACCGGAGATGCCATCGGCCTGGCTCTGGAGAAGTACACCCAGTGGAGCACCTATCAGCCCGAGGAGAAGGGCGTGCTGGTGGCTTATGCCTCCATCCACGGCAACACCGCCAAGGCCGCTCTGGAGCTGGTGGACATGTTGAAGGCTGAGGGTGTGAAGGTGGAAGCCATCGACCTGACCCGTGAGGACTGGGCCAAGGCTGTGGCCAAGGCCTTCCAGTACACCAACCTGGTGCTGGCTGCCGCCACCTATGACAACTTCGTCTTCACTCCCATGGCGACCTTCCTCTATCGCCTGAAGACCAAGGCCTTCCAGAACCGCACCGTGGCTCTGGTGGAAAACGGCACTTGGGCCCCTCTGGCCGCCAAGGAGATGCGGGCCGCTCTGGACCAGCTGAAGAACATCACCGTGATGGACCAGGTGGTCACCATCCGTTCCGCTCTGGACGATACCAGCCGCGCCGCTCTGGGTGAGCTGGCCAAGGCGGTCAAGGCCACTCTGGACTAATCCCAATCACGACAGAAAAGGGGCAAGCCCGGTGCTTGCCCTTTTTTTGCACCAAAGGAGCGTATTTTGTGAAGAAACTGTTTGAAGGGACCTTTGTCCGCTTTTTGATGGTGGGTGTTCTCAATACAGCGGTGGGGTTCGGGGTGATGTTCGCCCTGTACAACCTGGCCGGGCTGCACACCTGGGGAGACCTGGGCTACTGGCTGTCCTCGGCCGCCAACTACATCGTGGGCAGCGTGGTCAGCTACTTCCTCAATAAACACTTTACCTTCCGCAATGCCGAGCGAGGCTGGAAGGTGGTGGCCCGATTTGTGCTGAGCATTGCTGTGTGCTGGGTGCTGGCCTATGGCATTGCCAAGCCTGCGGTGGCAGTGGTCCTGTCCGGTATGCCGCTGAGCCAGCAGATGCAGGGCAACCTGACCATGCTGGTGGGCGCAGGCCTGTTCGTGGTACTCAACTACGCCGGGCAGCGCTTCTTTGCCTTCCGCAACACAGAGAAGAACCAGTAAGAAAACCAGAGGAGGGAATGGAACATGGAACTGCGGGTGGGCATCTGTGACGATAGCCAGACCGACGCCGCCTATGTGGAGACCTTCCTGTCTGCCTGGGCCCAGGAGCGGGACCTTGCCCTCCATGTGGAAACGTTCCCATCGGCAGAGAGCTTTTTGTTCCGCTACGCCGAGGAAAAGCGGTTCGACCTCCTCCTCTTGGACATTGAGATGGGGCAGTTGGATGGAGTGACCATGGCCAAGGAGATTCGCCGGGACAATCAGGATGTCCAGATTGTCTTTATCACCGGGTACTCCGATTATATCGCGGAAGGGTATGAGGTGGCGGCCCTCCACTACTTGCTCAAACCTGTAAACGGGGACAAGCTGCGGGCGGTACTGGACCGGGCGGTGGACAAGGTACGCCGCCGGGAGCGGGCGCTGACCTTGGAGCAGGGGGGCGAGATGGTGCGCATTCCCCTGGGGGAGATTCGCTACCTGGAGGTGTGCCGCAACTATGTGACGGTACACGCCAAGGGAGACTATACCACCAAGTCCACCCTCAGCCGCCTGGAGGAGGCCCTGGACGGGCGGTTCCACCGCCTGGGCCGCTCCATGGTGGTGAATCTGGAGGTGGTGCGCCGGGTGACCAAAACCCAGGTGGTACTCTCCGACGGCAGCGTGCTGCCCTTGCCCCGGGGCGCCTATGATGGGCTGAACCGGGCCATCATCGCCCACAGTTGAGGAGGTCGTCATGCGTTTTCTATCCAAACGGGTGAATGAGAAGCTGGAGAACTACCAGCGGGAGCTGCTGGACACCCACTACCAAGAGGTGGAGAACATGTATCGGCAGATGCGGGGCTGGCGGCACGACTACCGCAACCACATCCAGACTATGAAGGCCTACGCCGCCCAGGGGGATTTGGAGGCCATCCGGTCCTATCTGGATTTGCTGGACACGGACCTGAACACCGTGGACACGGTGGTAAAGACGGGTAACGCCATGGCAGACGCCATTTTGAACAGTAAGATTTCTCTGGCCAAGGCCCGGGACATCCCAGTGCATGTGGACGCCCACATCCCGGTGAAACTCACCATGTCCGAGCTGGACCTGTGCGTCATCCTGGGCAACCTCTTTGACAACGCCATGGAGGCCAGCCTGGCTCTGCCCCCCCAGGAGCGGCTCATCCGGGTGTATATGGACATGAAGGGCACCCAGCTCTACATCTCCTTTACCAACTTCACTGCCACGGGCAAGCTTTCCAAGGTGGGCAAGGGCTTTCGCACCACCAAGGGGGAGGGCCACGGCTTCGGATTGGTGCGCATGGATGACATTGTGGAGCGCCTGGACGGCTACCTCAGCCGCAACAGTGAGGCGGGGGCCTTTACCACCGAGATTTTAATTCCACAGCTGTGAGGTGCAATTGGGCACCCCAGATTTGCCATTCGTCCCCGGATTACTCCGGGGGCGAATTTTTGTGATAAGCTACGGGTGAGGTGAGAACATGAAGGAGAAGAAGAAAAAGCCCACATATAACATGTGGCAAAATACCGCCTACTTTGTCAAGGCGGCGTGGGACAACTGCCCCTCGGTACTATGGATTTGCCTGCTATTGGCGGTAGCCACCGCCGGGGCTACCGTGGTGGAAATGCTCTTTGTCCCCGTGGTGCTGGGCCAGGTGGAGGGGCATGTGCCGCTTTCTCAGCTGCTGGCCACCATCGGGGTGTTTACCCTGGCCCTGTTGCTGCTGTGGGGTGGAAAGAGCTACTTCAACACCAATGCTGTCTTTGGTAGAGTGGAGGTACGGGAGGTCATTGTGGGTAGGGTTTCCCGTAAGGTGACGGGAACGTCCTATGTAAACCTATTGGACACCAAATTCAGACAGTATGAAAATTTGGCCTATCGCACCACTGACGGCAATGCGGATGCAGCGGAGGCCATCTGGACTACCTGGACGGATATTTTGACCAATGTGCTGGGGTTTGTGGTGTATCTGCTGTTGCTCTCAGGTCTCAACGGCTGGATGGTGACTCTGGTGGTGCTCACCACAGCAGTGGGATTTATGGTCAGCCAGCACTTGGAGGGCTGGGGCTATCGCCACCGGGAGGAGCGGGCGGCCAGCCTGAAAACCATTAATTATGCCAAAGATGTGGCAACCAAGCGGGAATATGCCCAGGATATTCGGATATTCGGCTTGCGACCCTGGCTGGACGAGGTGTGGGGAAGTGCCATGCGCGCCTACCAGGCCTTTTTGACCCGGCGGGAGCGGGTGTACTTTTTGGTCTATGTGGTGGATGCTTTGCTCACCCTGCTGCGCAACGGGGGGGCCTATGCTTATCTCATCTGGCTGACCTTGACCCAGGGACTGCCCGCCTCCCAGTTCTTGTTGTACTTTGCCGCTATCAGCGGCTTTACCCAGTGGGTGAAGGGCATTATGGAGCAGTTCTCCACCCTCCATCGCCAGAGTCTGGAGCTGTCCACCCTGCGGGAGTTTTTGGAGTGGCCGGAGCCCTTTGCATTTGAGGAGGGAGCGCCGCTGCCCCAAGATTTGAAGGAGTGCGAGATCGTGCTGGACCATGTGTCTTACCGCTATCCCGGGGCCGAGAAGGACACTATTACGGACCTCTCCTTTACCCTCCATCCGGGAGAGAAGGTGGCCATTGTGGGCCTCAACGGGGCGGGCAAGACCACCTTGGTCAAGCTGCTGTGTGGCTTCCTGGACCCTACCCAGGGAAGTGTCCGCCTCAACGGGGTGGACATTCGCACCTACAATCGCAGGGAATACTACCGCCTGTTTTCCGCAGTATTCCAGGAGTTTTCCGTGCTGGACACCAGCGTGGCGGTGAATGTGGCCCAGCAGGTGGATGGCATCGACCGGGAGCGGGTGGCACGCTGTCTGGATCAGGCGGGTCTGACCCAGGCGGTGGAGGCCCTGCCCCGTGGGATGGACACCCCCGTGACCCGCAATGTGTTTGAGGACGGGGTGGAGCTGTCCGGGGGACAGATGCAGCGGCTGATGCTGGCCCGGGCCCTGTACCGGGACGCCCCCGTGGTGGTGCTGGACGAGCCCACGGCGGCTTTGGACCCTCTGGCCGAGCACGACATTTACATGAAGTACAACTCCATGACCCAGGGGAAAAGTTCTCTGTTCATCTCCCACCGCCTGGCCTCCACCAGGTTCTGCGACCGTATTTTGTATATGGAACAGGGGCACATTGCAGAGGAGGGGACCCATCAGTCTCTGCTGGATTTGGGCTGCGGGTACGCCAAACTCTTTGAGGTCCAGAGTCGATATTACCAGGAAGGAGGGGAGTTTTGATGGAGAAAAATAAGTCTTGGGGAGAAAGCTTGCGCCTGACCCTGCGAGGGTGGCGCATCTGGTGGAAGCTGCGCCCCACACTCCTGGTATCCATAGCTCTGTCGTCGGTAGTCAAGGCGGTGACCCCGTATACCACCATTTACTTTTCCGCCCGCATCATCGGAGAGCTGTCCCAAGGGCGGGACCCCCAGGTGTTGACCTGGTGGGTGGGTCTATTGTTGGGCGTTACCGCTGGCTTGTTGCTTCTGGGAGGAGCCCTTTCTCGTTGGGTCACTTGGGAGAAGGAGCAGGCCTATGTCTGGGACGATAAGCTGAATATGGATAAGATGATGGACCTGGATTATGCTCTTATTCAGAAAAAGGAAATTTACGATTTGTACGAGCAAGTTTGGCAGAATTTCCGCTGGGGCGGATGGGGCATGTGCAACCTTCTAAAATATTTTTCCGATGGCCTGACCTATGCCTTGCAGGTTGTGGTGGGGGCTATATTGTCGGTGGGATTGGTGGCCCGACAAATTCCTAGTGCCCACGATCTGGCATTTTTGAATCATCCGCTGTGTTTGGTAGCTATGGTGGCAGTGATGCTGGGGGTGGCGTTCCTCTCCCCGGTGTGTGCCAACCGCAGCAATGCCTATTGGGGTATGAACGGAGAGGAAATGCGATTGGGTAACCGCATCTTTTCTCGCTTTGGGTTTGACTGCAATCACTCCAGACGATCTCTGGATATGCGTATCTATGAGCAACAGCCCAACGTGTGCCAGGTTTATCTTTTGCAGCATGGCACCTTCTCTACGGATTCCCAAATGGCTCAGTGGGGCAAAGGTCCCATGGGACTATGGGCGGCAGCTGGCAAGGGCATTTCCGCCCTGCTCACCGGTGTAGTCTACCTGTATGTGTGCCTGAAAGCCTGGGCGGGTGCCTTTGGGGTAGACGGTATCACCCAGTATGTGGGTGCCGTAACGACGTTGTTTGCCGGAGTGGCTGGCCTGATGGAGACCTTGGGGGAACTCCAGTGTAACGCCCGGTATCTGTCGGTCAGTCTGGAATTCCTAGATGTGGAAAACCAGATGTACCAGGGCTCTCTCACCACAGAAAAACGCTCCGACCGCAACTATCAGGTGGAGTTCCGGGACGTGTCTTTCCGCTACCCGGACAGTGAGGCCTGGGCCCTGCGCCATGTGAACCTGAAATTCCAGGTGGGCAGCCGCCTGGCCGTGGTGGGGGAGAATGGCAGCGGCAAGTCCACCTTCATCAAGCTCCTGTGCCGTCTCTACGACCCCACTGAGGGAGAAATCCTGTTAAACGGCATCGACATCCGCAAATACCAGTACCCCGACTATATCGCCCTGTTCTCAGTGGTATTCCAGGACTTCCACCTGTTGGCCTTGCCTTTGGGGCAGAATGTGGCGGGACGCACCCAGTACGACCGGGAGCGGGTGGCCCAGTGCCTCACCCAGGCGGGGGTCATGGACCGGGTAGAGAAGATGGACCAGGGATTGGACACCTATCTCTACAAGGACCTGGAGAAGAAGGGGGTGGAGGTCTCCGGAGGCGAGGCCCAAAAGATCGCCATTGCCCGGGCCCTTTACAAGGATGCACCCTTTATCATCCTGGACGAACCCACCGCCGCCCTGGACCCCATTGCGGAGGCGGAGGTGTACTCCAAGTTCGACCAGATCGCCGGGGATAAGACGGCGGTGTATATCAGCCACCGTCTCTCCTCCTGCAAGTTCTGCGACGATATTGTGGTCTTTGACCACGGCCACATTGTCCAGCAGGGGAGCCATCAGCAGCTGGTGGAGGCAGAGGGCGTGTACGCCCAGCTGTGGCAGGCGCAAGCCCAGTATTATCAAAAACAAGAGGCATGAGGAAAGTCCCCGGACAGCACGTCCGGGGGCTTTGCACAAAATCATGGTGTGAGCGTATATACCAGCTTGCCCTTGGCTTTGGCGTACCGTACCGTGTTTCCGGTTCCGCTGGGAGTTCCGTTCCATACGGCAATGACCAATCCGCTGCGGTCGATCATGTATTGATTGCGGCGTTGGAAACAATCCTGACTGTACTGGGATTGTAGCAGAGTGACCTGATTGCACCGCTGGAGGATGGAGCGATATCGGCGGCGGCTCTCATAGGGCCAGTGGCTGGCCTGGTCCCGGCAGGGCAGAACGCACTCCAGAGAGATAGAGTAGTCCCGTTGAAGCTCCAGCACCATCTCAGCAGCCCAAGTATCTACCCCTTGGGCCATACCAGACAAAAAATAGTGGATATCATAATCGTGAATGGCACACAGAATTTCACCTTTTAGTCGGTGCTTTAGGTTGATGCATCGGGGGTCCTCTTCGTTGTAGCCCCATGGGAAGGCCTGGGGACGGTGACCCGTGAAACAACATGTGAATTTTCTCGTATCCATATATACACCTCAATGGGCTATGTATAGCCTATATTGTAGCACACATAGCCTACAAAGTCCAGTGGAATTGGATATGCTATCTACAAACAACGGGAGGTAGATGGCAATGGATACTGTGACCGCTGTTCGCAATCGGATTTTGGAGTTGTGTGGTCAGAGAGAAATTAGCATCAACAAATTGGCGACACTGTCTGCGTTGCCTCCGTCCAGTATTAAGAACATCTTGTACGGAAAAAGCCAGAACCCAAAAATCGTGACCATCAAAATGATTTGTGATGGTCTGGAGATCACTTTGGCAGAGTTTTTCTCCACGCCGGAATTTGATGCCTTGGAGCAAGAAATTAAATAAAAGGCCGCAGGCTGTGCCCAGTCCAAGAGCACAGCCTGCGGTCTTTTGCGTATAGAACATTTGTATGAGATACCTTGTGTAGAAAGGGAGAGTCTGATAAAATAGTGGAAACCATGGAGAGACGAGGAGGGATGGTTATGCAATCCACCGCTGTGTTTCGCAGAGCACAGGAGGAAGACGCTACGGTCATAGCCAAACTGCGTCAAGAAATTTGGGCTACCACATACCGGGGCATCTATCCTGACGACATGATCGACCAATTTGACTATGCATGGCATACCCAAAAGGATGCCCAGCGTATTAAAAGCCCGGCTTATGCGGTTTATCTCATAGCACTTGAAGACCATCCCATTGGCTATATCACCCTGCGCATATCTGAGCCTACCCACTTACTCTCCCTATACCTTCGGCAGGAGTACCAACAGCAGGGAATAGGACGCCGTGCATTTGCCTTTATCCGAGAGGTATTTCAGACACTGGGAGTCTCTACCTTCACTTGTGCATGCCAGCCGGACAATGTGCATGCCATGACCTTTTATCATCGCTGTGGGGGTCGTGTGGTGGGGGAGGACCTGAGCAATGAGGAGAGCTGGCAGAATTCTGTGACCTTTCGATTTCGTGTAGAAGAATGAGGAGTACCGCACCATGAATACACACATTGAGATTGGCGGAGATACGAGAAAAACAGGGCCTGTGATACGAACCATTAAATCTATGGACGAGTGCATGGAATTTGCCAGGGGCTTTCATGGGGATGCCCATTTTTCAGACCCCATGCTCTCCAATGAGGAACAATTCCAAACAAACCTGGTTCAGTGTGTGGAACACCCAGATCAGCACTGTGCTCTGGGTGTGTATCTGGGGGAGCGGTTGATTGGCTTGTTCACATTTCTGGTCTTGCCGAAGGAGCGGTATTTGGAGATGCTTGTGGGCCTGTCCCGTGATCGCCGTGCCTATACAGAGATGTTCCGCTATTTGGAGCGTCACTATCCAGACTACAGCGCCGACTTTGTATTCAATCCTAAAAATTATTTGTGCAAACAGCTGTTGGAAGAGAGAAATGCAGAGTTTGAACCGGAGCAGCAGAAAATGGTGCTGGATGTTCCGGTTACGGACATTGACACCGATGGAGTGGAGTTGTATGCTCCAGAGTACCAAGAACAGTATCTGTCCATACATCATCAAGAGACCTACTGGACCGGGGAAAAGGTCCTGGCAGCAACGGATCGGTTCCGGGTATTTCTAGCCATCCATGAGGGAAAGGTGGTGGGCTACTTGGATGTAACCTACTGCTTTGAGCAAAATGAGCCCTACGACCTGTTTGTCTTGGAGAAGTACCGGAGAATGGGATTTGGCCGGAAGCTTCTGGCCCAGGCGTTGAAGTGCAATGAGCCCAAAGGCATGATGGCTATGGTGGATGTGGAGGCTGTTGCGGCAATTCGCTTGTTTGAGTCTGTGGGCTTTCAACGGGCGAAACAGGAGAATAACATAACGGCACACTGGACGATGCCGGGAAGAGAGGATAGAGAACAACTATGAATATCGGTTTGGCTTCCATGGCGGTTGTGACCCGGGATACCCAGCGCAATGTGGCGGCTATGGTGGCAGCGATGAAGCTATACAAGGGAAAGTGTGACTTCCTGGTGTTCGGAGAGACTGCGCTGCAAGGCTTTGATAGTTTAACATGGGACTATGAGATAGACCGCTACACCGCTGTGGTACAGGCGTCACTTCCCATCTGCAAAATGCAAAAAGCGGCACGATGTCTTGGTATGGGGGTTTCTTTTGGCTATCTAGAGAGGAGCGAGGATAAAATATACAGCAGCCAGATTGTGATCGATCAACATGGAGAAGTGGTCCATACATTCCGCCGTGTCAGTCAGGGATGGAAAGCCTATTGGCGCACGGATCACCACTACTGTGAAGGGGACGGGTTTGAGACGTTCTATTATGACGGCAAGAAAATAGCCGTTGCTCTGTGCGGCGATCTGTGGACGGAGGGCCGCCCGGAGGAAATGAAAGCTCTGAACCCGGATGTGGTGTTGTGGCCTGTGTGGTGTGACTTTCCATGCCAGGCGTGGAACCAGAAGGTAAAGTATGAGTATGCGCAACAAGCGGCTCGCTGTGGGGAGCGTGTGCTGTATGTCAACCCATTTTGTATGGACACCTGGGCAAGGGACGCAGCTAGCGGAGGGGCGGCGTATTTCCAAGGCGGCACTGTTATGGCGGAACTTCCGGCGGGAAAACCCGGCGTGCTAATCGTATCTATATAGTAGAACAGGCGCACCGATGTTGTGGTGGGCCTTGATGAGACATCTTCCTAATTTCATCAAGAGAAAATGCTGCGTATAGCGGCGGGTGCCGCTGACGTTAGGATTAAAAAACATGGATGAGAAGCGGTGAAGTTAGATATGAAAATCCGGAAGATAGAAACCAATAAAAAGCAGTATCTCACCTTACTTTTATTGGCGGATGAGCAAGAGAATATGGTTGACCGCTATCTGGAGCGAGGCACTATGTATGTGCTGGAGGACAACGGGGTAAAAGCGGAATGTGTCGTCACCGACGAGGGAGACGGCGTTCTGGAACTGAAAAACATTGCCGTGGAGCCGGAGTTTCAGGGCAGGGGATACGGAAAAGCCCTTGTGGACTTTCTCATTCAAACCTATGGAGGGCAGTATCATGTGCTGCAAGTGGGCACTGGGGACAGCCCTCTAACCGTTCCGTTTTACGAGGCATGCGGATTCCAGAGGCACCACTTAGTCCAGAACTTCTTTACCGACCATTATGACCACCCCATCTATGAGGGTGGGGTTCAGCTGGTGGATATGCTCTATCTACAAAGAAAGTTGTAATCATACGGAGTAGCGACATTCGATATTGACAATAAAAATGTGCGGGAGTATTCTATATTTAGCATTTAGCCGAAATGCTAAATATAGAGCTGGGAGGTGATGCAGGTGGGACTGCAAGAAACCATGAAAGCATTGTCAGACCCCACGCGTCGGGAGATTTTGCAGCTTCTGAAAAACGGGAAATTGTCGGCGGGAGACATTGCGGAGCACTTTTCCATTTCCAACGCATCCATATCCAGACATCTGTCCGTGTTAAAAAAAGCGGAGCTGGTGCGAGATTGTCGGTGCGGGCAATTTATCTATTATGAAATTGACACCACGGTGCTGCAAGATATGTTAGGGTGGGTCAGTCAATTCACAACGGGGATCGAATCGATACCTGAGGATATGCCACAGGCGACCAAACATGAGGTATGAATATGAAACACAAGGAAACAACAGACTCCGTCGTTCATAATCTGGTCATTGCTGCTGTTCCTTTCCTCGTTTACGCCTCCGTATACCGAGCTTTGCCCTCGGAAATACCCGTACATTATTCCTTTGATGGCATTGCGGATCGATTTGTTTCCAAGCTCTCTGTGGAAGCCCTGCTCCTTTGTTCTTTGGGCTATTGTGGATGTTTGCTTGGGGTTCTCTTGAGAAAGATGGTTTTGGCCATGGGAAAGACCCAAGAAAACAGTAACACGCAGACAACGGCAAAGCTTATGGCATACAATCAAACTTTTCTGACCATATTCTTTTCTGCGCTGTCCCTATATTTTATTTCTGTGATGCTACAAAACTCGATTCCGGATACCTTTTTATTCTTAGAACGGCCTATCTTGTGTTGTCCGTCTTATTGATCATCATTGGGAACTACCTGCCGAAATTAAAGATCAATCGGGTTTCTGGTGTGAAGACGAAGTATTCACAGTCCAGTGATGATGCGTGGATGAGGTCGCAACGATTTGGTGGTAGATTGCTGGCCATAGGGGGAAGCGCAAGCCTTATTGTATGTTTGGTCCCAGGGGTCTCTGCAAAAAGTGCGGTCGTTTTGAGTACGGTGATGTTTGGGTTGGTGATTCTAGGGCTGCTGGTATTTTCGGTTGTTAAAGGAAGAAAACATCTGACAAGGTGACAAAATACGGTGCATCAAGAAACTCCATATCAAATAGAAAGGGAAATGGCTATGAGAAAAGCTACTGATGCAAACATGCCACCTTTGGTGGAGGCAATCAAAAGTGGGGATTTGGAGAAGCTCCAATTTCTGTTGGACAACGGCCATTCTCCCAATGAAGTGCAGCGTTATACCACCAGTGACTTGTTCCAGAAGGTCCAGAGTGCAATCCGAGAAATGTTTGGGAATGGCATTTTGGCGAAAGGTGCGATGGAACAGTTCCGTATGGTGAATAGGGGAGAGCAGGAGCATGTGCAAAAGACCCCTTTGGAGCTGGCGGTGCAGGAGAACCGGGAGGATATGGTGCGACTTCTGGTAGAGCGAGGGGCAGACTTGACGCAAAATGGGGATGAATTGATCTTTACAGCAATAAAAGTCCAGAATTACTCCATGCTTTCCTATTTGGTGGAAGCTGGTGTGAGATTGGAGGAAAATCAGCGCAGCATCTACCATCTGTTTTCCTTCTTGGAAGGGCAGAAGAATCCAGAACTGTTAACGATTGTGGACCGATTGCAGATAGACTTCAAAAGGTATGGTGGGGAACCACTGCGTACTGCGGTATGGGGTGGGGATCGGATGCTGGCAGAATATCTGATTCAGAATGGTGCCGACATCGACTATCATAAGCCGGACGAGATGTTTCCATATGCCTCGACTCCCGTGATCGAGGCGGCTCGGCAGAATGATTTCCACATGGTGCGCTGGCTGGTTGGACAAGGGGCGGATATCACCATTCCGGACAAATATGGGGATCGCCCTTATACCTTGGCGGTTCAAAATAAAAACCAGGAGATGGCCGCCTATCTAAGAAATTTGGAACCGGAGGATTGGCACAACGAGGAGAACAGGGCCCAGCAACTAGCAGCCTATAAGATGCCAACTGAGATGGTGGAATACTTAAAAACGGGACCGTTGCGACTGGAGTTCCCAGAGCAGGATGAGGTCCAATGGGCAGAACTATACTCGTACATGGACGTGCTGGAAGTGACATGGAAGAGGGAAAAGCTGCTCTCTGTCATGGCTCAGATGGACAATTACCCCGACTACCTGCTGTTGTGGAACCCCAAGGACAAGAGACTATGGTATCTGGATGTGGAGCATGAGGAATTTCATGCACTGGCCACTTGGGAAGATTTTATTGCAGACCCTGGTAAATATCTGAACGGAATGATCATTGGCTGGGAGTGTGGAAGTTGAGTGTGAGTATCATTGCGTATATTTTTGAGATTGTGCTGCTCATATGGTTTTTTGGGTGTATTGTGACCTATCGCCTGGGAAACGTGTTGCTGGTTGAGGGCATGGGGATAAAAAGCGCTGAATTTGGGATGCTTGTGGTGTATGCAGCTAGTATTCTATTAAGAGCTGTACTGCCGCAGGTGGGGAATTGGTTTGTGCTTTCCGTGCTTGTCGTCTGGCTTGTGGTACAGTATTTCTGCCATTGGCATTTTACGATTTTTGGAGCAACTCCGGAAAAGATTCGGGGATATAACCAATGCTTTGAAGGCAGCCTTTGTATCGTACCACGACGAGAGGATCGGTTGATTCCAGATTTTTATCATATCGTTTTACACGTTTTGATTGTCTTGAATCTTGTGTTGCTCTGGTGTGCGTTCTAAAAAGTGGGTAAAAACCGTCGGTATGGTTAAGGAAAATCGCCATTCTTGACGAGAATACAATGTGATAACCGGCAAGAGCTATGTCTGGAATTGTAAATTTCTTAAGGCTATGCTATAATTTTTGCAAGTATAATGCGGTGGAATGGTGTGCATTAAGATTAGTCGCATTTTACGAAACCAGACGTATATGGGGTATATCTGCTACAACAAATCCTGGGTCAACAACTTCTTGGAAAAGAAGCGTATCAAAAACTTGGATGAGGATACCTTTGTTCTCAAGAAGGGGGATTTTGAGCCGATTGTTTCAGAGGAAATTTGGGATAAATGCAGCGAAATACGC
>NHCFR05603__coassemble_925_pt1 | contig 15918 bp, 13 predicted proteins | sample NHCFR05603__metabat2_high_PE_050 | metagenome-assembled genome bin NHCFR05603 | reverse complement strand
TGGGCTTCGGGGTGCTCAACCGGGGCTTCGGCGTGCGCACCGTGTACTGCTCCCTCCTCTTCTCCGGCATGCTCACTGGGCTGGAGTGGCTGGTGCCTCTGTCCGGCCCCCTCACCGACGAGAAGCTGCTGGAGCTGTTCTTCGGCGTCATCCTCCCCGCCCTGGGCTCCGCCATTCTCTTCAACATCCAGGGCTCCACCGGCGGCACCGATATCCTGGCCATGATACTGAAAAAATTTACCAGCTTGGACATCGGCATGGCCCTGCTCTATGTGGACGTATTGATCGCCGGGTCCACCCTCATTTTGATTGACATTGAGACAGGCCTCTTCTCCCTGCTGGGCCTGGTGTTGAAGTCCGTGCTGGTGGACTCGGTGATTGAGTCCTTGAACCGGAAGAAGAGCTTTATTCTGGTGACCTCCTGCCCGGAAGAGGTGTGCGACTTCATCACCCACACCCTCCACCGCTCCGCCACCTTCTGGAAGGGCGAGGGCGCCTACTCCCATCAGGACAAGTGGGTGGTGCTCACCGCCCTGTCCCGGGCCCAGGCGGTGGCTCTGCGCCGCCACCTGAAGAGTGTGGACCCCCACGCCTTCATGCTCATCACCAACTCCAGCGAAATCTTCGGCAAGGGCTTCCTCCGCGCCTGACCTTCACAAATGCCATTCCCCATCCCAGACTCCGACAGAATTTTTCCACAGCTTCGTGCTACAATGTGGAAAAATACAGGGAAACCTGCGTTTCCCCCAGGAGGCAGATGAGGAATGGCACTTTTTTTAAAGGACAAACGGCAGGTGCTCAACCTGCCCGTGGATCACATCCACCCCAACCCCAACCAGCCCCGGAGTATCTTCTCCCAGGCGGAGCTGCAAGAGCTGTCCGACTCCATCGTGCAGCTGGGTATCTTACAGCCCCTGTCGGTGCGGAAGGTGGGGGGCGAGTGGGAGCTCATCTCCGGAGAGCGGCGGCTGCGGGCGGCCCAGATGGCGGGGATGACCATGGTGCCCTGCCTGGTGGTACAGACGGATGAGGAGACCTCCTCCCTGCTGGCCCTGGTGGAGAACATCCAGCGGCGCAACCTGGACGTGTGGGAGGAGGCCATCGCCCTGCGCCGTCTCATCACCCTCCACCACATGTCCCAGGACGAGGTGGCCCGGCGGGTGGGCAAGAGCCAGTCGGCGGTGGCCAACAAGCTGCGGCTTCTCAAGCTGCCCCCCGACGTCATCGACATCCTCCGCCAGGCCCAGCTCACCGAGCGGCACGCCCGGGCACTGCTCAAGCTGGACAACGGAGAGGACCAGCGCAAGGCCGCCCAGTACATCGTCCGCAACAACCTCACGGTGGCCCAGTCGGAGGCGTACATCTCCAAGCTGTGCCAGGACACCAAGACCAAACAGCCCCCCTCCCCTATTTTGCGCATCAAGGATGTGCGGTTATTCTTCAACACCCTGCGCCGCTCGGTGAATCTCATGGAGGCGGCGGGGCTGCACACCCAGTGCACCAAGGAGGAAGTGGAGGATGGGGTGAAGGTGACCATTCACATTCAGAAACCTGCGGAATAAGAGGACACGCCGTCCCGGCTCGGGGCGGCGTGTTTCTTATTCCTTATATATAATTATATACCTGACTGAGAGATTGCCCCTCTAACCGCCCAAGTCTCAGGCTTGCCAGCCTGGTGGGGACGCTTCCCGCTGGGGGTTCCTTTTGCTCGGTCAAAAGGAACCAAAACCCGCTTAGGGCGTTCCCCCCTAAGGACCTCCCTGGGGTACGAGGCTGGGCCTGCGTCAAGTCTAAATTCGGCCCGTCACCCTTGCTGTGGCGCCTAGTTCTGCCACCACACCAGGCCACCCTGGGCAGCTGGCCCTATGGCTGGACGGTTTCCATGTCCGGGCCTACCCTGGCCAAGCGGCGTTCCCGCCGACGGGAGCCTAGCTTTCGATAGCTGGAAGCAGCGGCAGACCAGGGTAAGGCCCTGGCGATAGAAGGACAACCACACAGAGAAGCAGATACTTTCGGTAGAATCTCCACGCCGTCTATGTGACCCCACCAGCCCCAGGGCCGCAAAGAGGAGGACGCAGGGGCACCCAGTACCGCGGGGTGGATTCCACAAGGCGGGGGAAGGCCCCGCCTTTGGTGGGTCTTTGGTGACTTTCTGCCCAATCAGAAAGTCACCCTGCGGAGCAACTCCTGGCTGGCAAGCCTGAATTTGGAAAAATAGAAGCACGGGCTACCTCAGTCCCTCGACTGAGATAGTCCAATTTGTTTCACGTGAAACACCTATTTTTTCTTACACTGTGGTGGTTGAAAAAATCCTCACAAAACGGTATAATCAAACTCAGTTCTGTTTATCCTTTGAATAAAAAAAGGCGGGTTGTGTTATGTCAAAAACCATTGCCATTGTTAACCAAAAAGGCGGTGTTGGAAAGACCACCACCTGTGTCAATCTGGCCGCAGCTCTGGGTCAACAGGGCCACAAGGTGCTGGTGTGCGACTTCGATCCCCAGGGCAACGCCACCTCCGGGTTCGGTGTGGACAAGTCCCACTCCCCCAGCGTGTATGACGTGCTGCTGGGCAACGCCCCCATGTCCAAGGCCATTGTGTCCACCACCTGGGCGGACGTGGTGCCCTCCAACAAGGCCCTGTCCGGCGCCACCGTGGAGCTCATCGGCATGGACCGTCGGGAGTACCGGCTCAAGGACGCCCTGGAGGAAGTGAAGGACAACTACGACTATATCTTCATCGACTGCCCCCCTTCCCTGGAGCTGCTCACCCTGGACTCCCTGTGCGCCGCCGACACCCTGCTGGTGCCCGTCCAATGCGAGTACTACGCCCTGGAAGGTCTCAGCGATCTGATGTACACCGTGCGTCTGGCCAAGCGCTCCCTGAACCCCACTCTGGATTTGGAGGGCGTGGTGCTCACCATGTACGACGGGCGCACCAACCTGTCCATGCAGGTGGCGGAGGAAGTCAAGCGGTACTTCCCCGGCAAGGTGTACGCCAGTGTCATCCCCCGCAATGTGCGCCTCTCCGAGGCCCCCAGCCACGGCAAGCCGGTGCTGGCCTACGACAAGTGGTCCCGAGGCGCTGAGGCCTACGAGGCCCTGGCGGAGGAGTTTCACAACAAGAACAAAGCCTGATGTTTCACGTGAAACATCCCACTGAAATAGAAAGGAAGGGATAGCCACATGGCAAAAGTCAAAGGCGGCTTAGGCCGGGGCCTGGGCGCCCTCATGGGGGACGCCGCCCTCCAGACTCAAGAGGCGGGCTCGGTACAGCTGCCCATCTCCCAGGTGGAGCCGGGGCTGAACCAGCCCCGGAAGCGGTTTGACGAGGAGTCCCTGGCCGACCTGGCGGACTCCATCCGGGAGCATGGCATTATCCAGCCCCTCACCGTCCGCCGTCTCTCCACCGGATACTATCAGATCATCGCCGGGGAACGCCGGTGGCGGGCTGCCAAGCAGGCAGGCCTCACCGAGGTGCCGGTGGTCATCATCGAGGCGGACGACCGCAAGGTCATGGAGCTGGGCCTCATTGAGAACCTCCAGCGGGAGGACCTGAACCCCATGGAAGAAGCGGAGGGGTATCTGGTGCTTCTCACCGACTACGGCCTGACCCAGGAGGAGGTGGCCCGGCGGATGGGCAAGTCCCGCCCCGCCATCGCCAACGCCCTGCGTCTCACCTCCCTCCCCCCTGCCGTCCGGGAACAGCTGGCCCAGGGCATCCTGTCCGCCGGACATGGCCGGGCGGTGCTCATGGTGGAGGGCGAGCAGGCCCAGACCGCCTTTGGCGCCTGGATTGCCGAACAGGGGCTGTCGGTGCGTCAGGCGGAGGCCGCCGCCAAGCACTTCACCCTGGAGCCCAAGGTGAAGAAGGAGAAGCCCATCAACGAGAACCAGATGTATATCGACCAGGCCCAGCAGCAGCTGGCCAGCCATCTGGGCCGCAAGGTGAAGATCACCAGCGGCAAGAAGAAGGGCCGCCTGGAGCTGGAGTTCTACAACGTGGACGATCTGAATAACCTGCTGGAGCAGCTCCAGCAGCTGCCCCACATGGAGCACACCCAGGAGTGATTCCTCCAAAAGGCTCCCTCCGGGAGGGAGCTGTCTGCGTAAGCAGACTGAGGGAGCATGCGGGCGGCTGTACCTGCAAATCAGCACAGAGCAAAGACCTCCACCAGACATTCCGGCCACTCTGGCACACGCCGCCGAGTTCGGCAAAGCCCTTGAGTGCCTACTACAGGCTCCCTCCGAGCCGACTTACGTCGGCCCACCTCCCTCCCGGAGGGAGGCGTTGGTCTGGCAGTAGCACGGGCACCAAATGAAACTACAACTTGCCCCACGGGCAAGACAAAGGAGAAAAAGAGACCATGTTAGACATTAAGTTTATCCGGGAAAACCCCGACGTTGTCAAAGAGAACATCAAAAAGAAATTCCAGGACGCCAAGCTGCCCCTGGTGGACCAGGTCATCGAGCTGGACCGCCAGAACCGGGACGCCATGACCGAGGCCAACAACCTGCGCGCCTCCCGCAACTCCCTGTCCAAGCAGATCGGCATGCTCATGGGCCAGGCCAAGAAGGACCCCTCCAAGCTGGAGGAGGCCGAGGCCGTCAAGGCCCAGGTGAAGGCCAACGCCGACCGCCTGGCCGAGCTGGAGGAGCTGGAGGGCAAGCTGGCGGTGGAGATTCGCTCCATCCTGCTGAAGATCCCCAACATCATCGACCCCTCCGTGCCCATCGGCGAGAGCGACGAGTTCAACGTGGAAGTGGAGCGGTTCGGCGAGCCCGCCACCCCCGACTTCGAGGTGCCCTACCACACCGCCATCATGGAGTCCTTTGACGGCATCGACCTGGACTCCGCTGGCCGCGTGTCCGGCAACGGCTTCTATTACCTCATGGGCGACATTGCCCGCCTGCACTCCGCTGTGCTGGCCTACGCCCGGGACTTCATGATTAACAAGGGCTTCACCTACTGCGTGCCCCCCTTCATGATTCACGGCAACGTGGTGGAGGGCGTCATGAGCCAGACCGAGATGGACGCCATGATGTACAAGATTGAGGGCGAGGACCTGTACCTCATCGGCACCAGCGAGCACTCCATGATCGGCAAGTTCATCGACCAGATCATCCCCGAGTCCTCCCTGCCCTACACCCTCACCTCCTACTCCCCCTGCTTCCGCAAGGAGAAGGGCGCCCACGGCATTGAGGAGCGCGGCGTGTACCGCATCCACCAGTTTGAGAAGCAGGAGATGGTGGTGGTGTGCAGCCCTGAGGAGTCCATGGAGTGGTACGAGAAGATGTGGCGCTACTCCGTGGAGCTGTTCCGCTCCCTGGACATCCCCGTCCGTCAGCTGGAGTGCTGCTCCGGCGACCTGGCCGACCTGAAGGTGAAGTCCTGCGACATCGAGGCCTGGTCCCCCCGTCAGCAGAAGTACTTCGAGGTGTGCTCCTGCTCCAACCTGGGCGACGCTCAGGCCCGCCGCCTGAAGATGCGTGTCAAGGGGGAGAACGGCATGTACCTGCCCCACACCCTGAACAACACCGTGGTGGCGCCTCCCCGTATGCTCATCGCCTTCCTGGAGAACAACCTCCAGGCCGACGGCTCCGTCACCATCCCCGAGGCTCTGCGCCCCTACATGGGCGGCCAGACCGTGCTCACCCCCAAGCACTGAGATACAATACGAGGTAAATACAGATGAAAGCCTTTATTCGGGAATTCAAGACCTTCTTGAACCGGGGCAACGTGCTGGACCTGGCGGTGGGCGTCATCATCGGCGGCGCCTTCAAGTCCATCACCGACTCCCTCACCAACGACATCCTCATGCCCCTGCTGGGGCTGCTGGTCAATCGGGTGTCCTTCTCCGATCTGACCCTCACCCTGGGCTCCGCCACCATTGCCTACGGCAGCTTCATTGAGGCGGTGCTCAACTTCATCATCATGGCCTTTGCCGTGTTCTGCATCGTCAAGGCCTTCAACCGCCTCCACCGGAAAAAGGAGGAGGCCGCCCCCGCTCCCAAGCCCTCCAAGGAGGAGCTGCTGCTCACCGAGATCCGCGATCTGCTGAAGGAGGGCAAGTAATGGAGGAGCAAGAACCCAGCTACACCCCCGCCTCCTTTGAAAAGCGGGTGGCGGCCTGGATCGGCATTGGGTACATGCTCATGCTCATTGCCCTCATCACCTACACCATCGCCACCGCCCGCACCCTCCCCGGCACCGCCCCCCTGCTGGTGGTGCCCGTGGGAATTGGCGTGCCCTTCATCGCCGTCCACCGCCAGCGCCAGGGTACCGCCCCCGGCGGCCTGGTGGGCACCATTCTCATCTGCCTGGTGTGCCTGGTGGCGGTGGTGCTGGGGCTTTGGCTGGGCATCCCTGCCCTCATCGCCAACGTCACCACCCCCCTGTAAAGGAGCGCGCCCATGGAATCTCTCATTTCCACCGGCCTTGCCCAGCTGGACCTCCCCGCCTTCCCGGCGGATGCGGCGGCCAAGCTGGCAAAGTATGGTAATTTATTAATTGAACAAAATCATGTGATGAACCTCACCGCCATCACCCAGCCTTTTGACGTGGCCACCCTGCACATGCTGGACTGTGCGCCCCTTTTAAACTGCGGGCGGCTGGAGCACGCCAAGCTCATCGACGTGGGCACCGGGGCGGGCTTCCCCGGCATGGTGCTGAAAACCCTCTGCCCTACCCTGTCCCTCACCCTGCTGGACGGGCTGCAAAAGCGGCTTTCCTGGCTGGAGACGGTGGCGGAGGAGCTGGAGCTGGAGGGGGTCACCACCCTCCACGCCCGGGCCGAGGAGGCGGGGCAAGCCCCCGACCTCCGGGAGCAGTTTGACTTTGCCACCGCCCGGGCGGTGGCGGACCTGGGGCTCCTGTGCGAGATGTGCCTGCCCTTTGTGAAGGTGGGGGGGCGTTTCCTGGCCATGAAGGGCCCGGAGTGCCAAGAGGAACTGGACCGGGCGGCCCGTGCCATCCCCACCCTGGGCGGCGTGCTCAAAGGCTGCTATGACTACCGGATTCCCCACACGGACATCACCCACCGGGTGGTGGTGGTGGAGAAGGTGGCCCCCTGCCCCGCCAAGTATCCCCGGCGGTGGGCGAAGATGCAAAAAGCACCGCTGTGATATATGGCTCCCTCCGGGAGGGAGCTGTCTGCGCAGCAGACTGAGGGAGTATGCGGGCGGCAAGGGATTGCAAGGACAGATATAAGACCTATGCCAGTCCCTACACACCGCCCACTACGGCAATACCGTTTGCTCTGTACCACAGACTCCCTCCGTCACGGCTTACGCCGTGCCACCTCCCTCCCAGAGGGAGGCTTTGAGGTGCAGCGCACCCAGGAAGCTGCACTTTCATTCAATTTGTTTACAAAAAACTTGCGGTATGAGACAATTCATGATATGATTTTCTTGTTGTGGAGGAGGCTAAGGCATGGGAACATCGGTAATGGTCACATCTGGAAAGGGCGGAACGGGTAAAACCGCCCTCACCGCCGGCGTCGCCTCCTGTCTGGCCGCCTTAGGCCGTCGGGTGCTGTGCATTGACGTGGACGTGGGTCTGCGCAATCTGGACATTGCCCTGGGCATGTCCGACCGGGCCGTGATGGACTTCTCCGACGTAATGGAACATCGCTGCCCCCTGCTCACCGCAGCGGCAGAGCACCCCAAAATTCGAGGTCTCTTTCTCCTCACCGCTCCCCTGTCCCTCATCAATCTGGATTTGAAGGGCTTCCGGGACGTGATTGACGAGGCCCGGGACTACTACGATTTCATCTTTCTGGACTCTCCGGCAGGACTGGGGGACGGGTTCCAGCTGGCCATGTACGCCGCGGACCGTGCCATTGTGGTCTCTGCCACCGAGCCCGCCGCCCTGCGGGATGCCCAGCGGGCGGTGACCAAGCTCATGGGCCAGATTGAGGATATCCATCTGGTGGTCAACCGGGTAGAGCCCCGCATGATCGGCAAGCTGCGCACCACCATTGACGTCGCCATGGACACCGCCGGACTGCCCCTGCTGGGCATGGTGCCGGAGGACCCCCAAGTTACCCTGGCGGCAGCTCAGAGTGTCCCTCTGGTGTTGAAGACCTACAAGGGCGCTGCACCAGCTTATCTCAATATTGCCAAACGCCTGCTTGGCCAGCGAGTGCCCCTGTTGCACATCCGCTGAGCCCCCACAAGAAAGGAAGGATTCCCATGAACATTGCTCTGATGAGTCACGACAACAAAAAGGAGCTGATGGTGCAGTTCTGCATCGCCTACTGCGGCATCCTCTCCAAACATACCGTGTGCGCCACCAGCCGCACCGGCCGCCTGGTGGCTGAGGCCACCGGACTGCCCGTCCAGCTGTTTATGGCCCATGCTCACGGCGGCGCCCAACAGATCGGCGCCCGCATCGCCTACAACGAAATTGACATGGTGCTGTTTTTCAATGACCCCAATGCGGAGGATCTGGACCAGGACCTGCACTATATCACCCGCCTGTGCGACCAGAACAATGTGCCCATTGCCACCAACGCCGCCACCGCCGAGATGCTCATCCACGGCCTGGCTCGGGGCGACCTGAACTGGCGTGAGCTCATTAAGCCCTCCACCCCCCTGAAAGTTTAAACCTTCTGTGGAAAAGGCAGAGTGCCTTTTCCACAGAGTCTTTTGCACCCTGCTGCGCGCAAAGTTCGGCCGCCAACACCGCGGCCGAATTCACACTTGCAGGGCGAGAAGTATGTTCTCCCGTGCGCATGTCCCGGGAGAACATGGATTTCAATTTCTTCGCAGCCGAAGGCTGCGAACCCTGCGAGGCCTTTGGAACGTCTGAGGTGTTGCCCAGGCAACACCTCTTTCCTTTGTCTCCCATTCTAGCTGTAAGGAGTCCGATTCACATGGCAAAACAAAAACCCCGCACCCTCTCTGGGTTTATGGAACTGCTCCCCCAGCGTCAGGTGCAGTTTGACCGCATGGTGGAGCTGCTGCGCCGCTCCTATTCCCTCTACGGCTTCACCCCCCTGGACACCCCCGTCATCGAGGCCAGCGAGGTGCTGCTGGCCAAGGCCGGCGGCGAGACCGAGAAGCAAATCTACCGCTTTTTGAAGGGCGACACCGACCTGTCCCTGCGCTTTGACCTCACCGTGCCCCTGGCCAAGTATGTGGCCCTCCACTATGGGGACCTGGCCTTCCCCTTCCGCCGCTTCCAGATCGGCAAGGTGTACCGGGGCGAGCGCGCCCAGCGGGGCCGCTTCCGTGAATTCTATCAGGCGGACATCGACATCATCGGGGACGGCAAGCTGGACATCGTCAACGAGGCGGAGATTCCCTCCATCATCTATCAGACCTTCACCTCCTTAGGGTTGAAGCGGTTCCAGATTCGGGTGAACAACCGGAAGATTTTGAACGGCTTCTATGCCATGCTGGGCCTCACCGAGAAGTCCGGGGACATCATGCGCACCGTGGACAAACTGGAGAAGATTGGCCCCGAGAAGGTCTCCGCCCTCCTCACCGGCGAGGACATCGGCATCACTGCTGAGCAGGCCGACGAGATTTTGAAGTTCATCGCCATCCAGGGCGACAACGACCAGGTACTCACCGCTCTGGAGGGCTACCGTGGCCGCCACGAGCTGTTCGACCAGGGCCTGGACGAGCTGACCACTGTCGTCAAGTATCTGTCCGCCTTCGGGGTGCCCCAGACCCACTTTGCCGTGGATCTGACCATTGCCCGTGGCCTGGACTACTACACCGGCACCGTGTACGAGACCACCATGCTGGACCACCCGGAGATCGGCTCCATCTGCTCCGGCGGCCGCTACGACAACCTGGCCGAGTACTACACCGACAAGCAGCTGCCCGGCGTGGGCATCTCCATTGGCCTGACCCGCCTGTTCTTTGTCCTGGAGGACCAGGGCTACCTCAACGAGGAGATGGTCACCGCTCCCGCCGATGTGCTCATCCTGCCCATGACCCAGGACCTGGCCCCCGCCATCTCCTTTGCCACCCAGCTGCGCCAAGCTGGCGTGCGGGCCCAGCTGTACACCGAGCAGAAGAAGTTCAAGCAGAAGATGACCTACGCCGACAAGATCGGCGTGCCCTATGTGGCCTTCCTGGGCGACGACGAGATTTCCAAGAATGCCGTGTCCGTCAAGGACATGACCACCGGCCAGCAGGAGACCCTGAGCGTGGACCAGGCCGTGGACACCATTGCCAACGACCTGGCGGAACGGGTGGCTGGCATCGACCCCATCCAGGAACCTGAGCACTAATTGTAATATTTTATATCTATTATACATTTTGGAGTTGATTTCACATGGTTCAATCCCGTACCCACACCTGTGGGGAACTGCGCATGGAGCATGTCGGCCAGACCGTCACCCTGGCTGGCTTCATGGAAAACGTCCGTGAGGTGGGCCAGAATCTGGCCTTTGTGGTGCTGCGTGACTTCTACGGCACCACCCAGGTGGTCCTTGAGACCGCCGAGATGATGGCCATTGTCAAGGACCTGAACAAGGAGTCCACCCTCCAGGTCACCGGCGTGGTGCGTGAGCGCGACAGCAAGAACCCCAAGCTGCCCACCGGCGACATTGAGGTGGTGCCCTCCGCCATCACTGTGCTGGGCCGCTGCCGCCACAACGAGCTGCCCTTCCCCATTAGCCGCAGCCGGGAGGCGGACGAGACTCAGCGTCTGAAGTACCGCTATCTGGATTTGCGCAACCCTGAGGTGAAGAACAACATCATCCTGCGCTGCAACGTGGTGTCCGCCCTGCGCCAGGCCATGACCGCTGAGGGCTTCATGGAGATCACCACCCCCATTTTGACCGCCTCCTCCCCCGAGGGCGCCCGGGACTACCTGGTGCCCAGCCGCAAGCACCCCGGCAAGTTCTACGCGCTGCCCCAGGCTCCCCAGCAGTTCAAGCAGCTGCTGATGGCCTCCGGCTTTGACCGCTATTTCCAGATTGCCCCCTGCTTCCGGGACGAGGACGCCCGTGGTGACCGCTCCCCCGGCGAGTTCTACCAGCTGGATATGGAGATGGCCTTTGCGGGCCAAGAGGACGTATTCGCCGTTCTGGAGCGTGTGCTGCCCCCCATCTTCGCCAAGTACGGCACCTACAACGTGGCCTCTCAGGCCCCCTTCACCCGCATCCCCTTCCTGGAGGCCATGGACAAGTACGGCTCCGACAAGCCCGACCTGCGCATTGACCTGACCCTCACCGATGCCACCGACGTGCTGTCTGGCTGCGGCTTCGGTCCCTTCGAGGGCAACACCGTCAAGGCCATTGTGGTCACCGACTTTGTGGGCACCCGCAAGCAGATCGACGGCCTGTGCAACCAGGTGGAAGTGCAGTCCGGCGAGAAGGCCTACTGGTTCCGCTACGATGAGAAGGGCGAGATTGTGGGCGGCATCGCCAAGTTCGTCCAGCCCATCCGTGAGCAGGTGGTGGAGGCTCTGGGCCTCACCCCCGGCTGCTTTGTGGGCCTCACCGCTGGCAAGCTGCTCACCGCCCAGAAGACCGCTGGCGTGCTCCGCTCCAAGCTGGGCAACTTCTGCCCCAACCACATGGATAAGGAGCGCTACGAGTTCTGCTGGATTGTGGACTTCCCCATGTACGAGATTGGCGAGGAGTCCGGGCTGCTGGAGTTCTGCCACAACCCCTTCTCCATGCCCAACGGCGGCCTGGAAATTCTGAAGAAGGCCGCTGCCGGCGAGGTGGACCCCCTGACCATCACCGCCTACCAGTACGACCTGGTGTGCAACGGCGTGGAGCTGTCCTCCGGCGCCGTGCGAAACCACGACCCCGAGATCATGCTGGAGGCCTTCCAGCTGGTGCGTCTGGGCGAGGACGACGTGAAGAGCAAGTTCCCCGCCATGTACAACGCCTTCACCTATGGCGCTCCCCCCCACGCAGGCATCGCCCCCGGTGTGGACCGCATGGTGATGCTGCTGGCCGGTGAGGACTCCATCCGTGAGATCATCCCCTTCCCCATGAACAAGAACGCCCAGGACCTGATGATGGGCGCCCCCTCCTTCGTGGACCCCAAGCAGCTGGACGAGCTGAACATCGTCTGCGTGGAGCAGGAAGAAGAATAAAAACCTTTGGCCGGAGAAAAGCAGGTGCTTTTCTCCGGCCAATTTGTTTTTACGAATCAAGAGAAATTGATCGTCTAACCGCCCAGGTTCCGGCTTGCCAGCCTGGTGGGGACGCTTCCCGCTGGGGGTTTCTTTTGAGCGGGCAAAAGAAACCAAAACCCGCTTAGGGCGTTCCCCCCTAAGAACCCCCCTGGGGTACGAGACTGGACCTGCGTCAAGCTGGTGTTCGGCCCGTCGCCCTTGCTGTGGCTCCTGTTTGTGCCACCATACCAAGTTACCATGGCAGCTGGCCCTATGGCTGGGTTGATTCCATGTCCGGGCCTACCTTGGAGAAGCGGCGTTCCCGCCGCCAGGAGCCAGTCTTCCGGCAACTAGGAATAGTTGCATACCAAGGTAAGGCCCTGGCAAGAGAAGTACCAACTACCAGAGGAGCAGGAATTTCCTATAGAATGTCCACGCCATCTATGTGACCTCACCGGGCCAAGGGCCGAACAGAGAAGGACGCACCTTCCACCCAGTACCGCGGGGTGGATTCCACAAGGCGGGGGAAGGCCCCGCCTTTGGCGATTCTTTCCCCGATTTCTCATCGGGGAGAAATCGGGCCCAGCGGAGCGTCCCCGGCGGGGGCGCTGGTTTCCACCTGAGAAATGGTCGAAGAGCAAAGCTTTTCTTTTTACCATTAACCAAGCCCGGAGCACACGCTCCGGGCCTGTTTTTGCTTATTTGAATGCTGCCAGCACTTCCAAGCCCGCTGTCAGCCCCCGCCGGGCCAGCTCCAGCCCCATGCTGGGCTTGTCCGGCTTGTCCAACACCTGCTGGGGCAGATACGGGATGTGGATAAAGCCGCTGATCGCTGTGGGCCTGTGCTGGTGGAGGTAGTGGGCCACTCCGTACATCACGTGGTTGCACACATAGGTCCCGGCACTGTTGGACACCGCCGCAGGCACGCCCGCTCCCCGCATGGCCTCCACCATCTCATGGATGGGCAGGGTGGACAGATAGGCGTCCGGTCCCCCCGCCACAATGGGCACATTCCGGGGCTGCTGCCCCTCGTTGTCTGGGATGGAGAAGTCGTCCACATTCACCGCTACCCGCTCCACGGTGACGGCGCAGCGGCCCCCCGCCTGGCCCACGCACACCACCGCGTCAGGCCCAATTTTCTCGATAGCCCGTAAAGCCGCCTGTAAGCCTCCTGAGGCCGTCACAGGTAAAATGGCGGTATGGATATGGGCAGCGCCGATTTGAGCGTTCAGGGCCCTTACAAGCTCCATAGATGGGTTGGTGGCCTCGCCCCCGAAGGGCTCAAAGCCTGTGACCAGGATATTCATGGCTTACTCCCCCTTCAGCCGCTTCCACTCCCCCACCGCCAGCTCGTCACAGCGGTTGTTGTAGGGGTTGGAGGCGTGGCCCTTCACCCAGTGGAGATTGACGGTGTGCTGGTCGCACAAATCCAGCAATAACTCCCATAAATCGGAGTTGAGGGCGGGCTTCTTGTCCGCCTTCACCCAGCCCCGGGCCTTCCAGCCCCGGGCCCACCCCTTTTGCAAGGCGTCGATGACGTACTTGGAGTCGGAGTACAGCTCCACAATGCAGGGCTCCGTGAGGGCCTGGAGCCCCCGGATGACCCCGGTGAGCTCCATGCGGTTGTTGGTGGTGCTGCGCTCCCCGCCGCTGAGCTCCTTTTTGTGGGGCCCATATAGGAGAATGCACCCCCAGCCGCCGGGCCCGGGATTGCCGGAACAAGCGCCATCCGTATATAAAGTGACCGTTTTCATATAAAACTCCCTTATTTAGAAGAAAGCGCGCACAGTTTGTGCGCTCTTTGAAATTGACAAAGAAGTCTAAAGACTTCTTTGTCGAAAGGATTGCATGCCGGATGTGGTTCGATTTCTTACGAAAAAGTCACCCCATCCGTCATGAGAAGTGTCATTTCCGATGCGCATGTCCCCGGAAATGACATGATTTCATTTTATTCCGTCACCTGCGGGTGACGGAACTCTGCGAGGCTTTTTATCTAAAAATTTCCGTCTTTTGTGAGAAAGCGCGCACAGTTTGTGCGCGCTTTCTCTTTGTCGCAATTTGGTTATTCCTGACCTTCCACAACTTCCACAGAGTTTTCCACATCTGTTGAAGTGTCGGTGTCAGCGGCCTCCTCGGGGGCCTTGTCGGCCAGGGCCAGGGCGATGACCTGGTCTCCCTCCTCCTTGAAGCGCATGACGATGACACCCTGGGTGGAGCGGCCCGCCAGACGGATGCCGTCCACGTCGGTGCGGATGAGGGTGCCGGACTGGGTGACCACAATGATGTCCTCGCTGCCGTCTACCACCTTGATGCCCACCACGGGGCCGGTCTTATCCGTCACCATGTAGTTGCGGATGCCCAGACCGCCACGGTTGGTGATGCGGTACTCCTCCACGGCGGTGCGCTTGCCGTAGCCGTTCTGGGTGATGGACAGAACCGCCTTGCCGGGGGTGGCCCGGGCAGCGCCCACCACGTAGTCCCCTTCCTTCAGGCGGATGCCCCGCACACCCACGGCGGTGCGGCCCATGACACGCACGTCGGTCTCAGCAAAGCAGATGGCCTGTCCGTCGTGGGTGGCAATGAGGATGTTTCTCGTTCCGTCGGTCTCCCGCACGGTGATGAGCTCGTCCCCCTCCTCCAGGGTAATGACCCGGAGGCCGTTGTTGCGCAGGTTTCTGAGGGCGTCCATGGCAATGCGCTTGACGGTGCCGTTGCGGGTCATCATCACCAGGTAGCGGTCCTGGGCGGTGAGGTCCCGGGTGTGGATCATCTCGGTGACCCGCTCGTCCCCGTCCACCTGGAGCACGTTTACAATGTTGGTGCCCCGGGCGGTGCGGCCCGCCTCGGCGATCTGATAGCCCTTCTTGCGGAACACCCGGCCCTTGTCGGTGAAGAAGAGAATCCAGTCGTGGGTGGAGGCGGTGAACACGGTGTTCACGTAGTCCTCCTCCCGGGTGGCCATGCCCTTCTTACCCATGCCGCCCTTGCCCTGGGCGGCGTACTCGCTGGCGGAGGTGCGCTTGATGTAGCCGTTGGCGGTCATGGTGAATACGCACTGTTCCTCCACAATGAGGTCCTCAATGTCCAAATCGTCCTCGGCAAAGCCGATCTCGGTGCGGCGCTCGTCGCCGTACTTGTCCCGGATCTGGATGAGCTCCTCTTTCAGCACGCCCCGCAGCATGGTCTCGTCGGAGAGCAGCTGGTTGTAGTAGGCGATGCGGGCCTGGAGCTCGTCGAACTCGGCTTGCAGCTTCTCCCGGTCCAGTCCCTGCAAGGCCTTCAGGCGCATGTCCAGAATGGCCTGGGCCTGGACGTCGTCCAGCCCAAAGCGCTCCATCAGCTTCTCCTTGGCGTCGTCGTAGCTGGAACGGATGATGCGGATGACCTCGTCAATGTTGTCCTGGGCGATGAGCAGGCCACGCAGCAGGTGGGCCCGCTCCTGGGCCTTTTTCAGGTCGTACTGGGTGCGCCGGGTGAGCACTTCCTCCTGGAAGGCGATGTACTCGTCCAGAATCTGGCGCAGGGTGAGAATTTTGGGCTGCTTCTGGTTGTTCACCAAAGCCAGCAGAATGACGCCGAAGGTGGTCTGCATCTGGGTCTGGGCAAACAGCCGGTTCAGGGTGACCTGGGGGTTGGCGTCCTTTTTCAGCTCGATGACAATGCGCATGCCCTTCTTGCCGTCGGACTCGTCCCGCAGCCCGGAGATGCCCTCCAGACGCTTGTCCTTCACCTGGTCGGCGATGTTCTCCACCAGACGGGACTTGTTGACCTGGTAGGGCAGCTCGGTGACGATGATGCGGGTGCGGCCGTTGCCGAACTCCTCCATCT
>NHCFR05603__coassemble_890_pt1 | contig 16332 bp, 10 predicted proteins | sample NHCFR05603__metabat2_high_PE_050 | metagenome-assembled genome bin NHCFR05603 | reverse complement strand
CATCTGATCAAGAAGACCTTTGAAGCCATCCAGGGCGCTAAGAACGTCATTCTCCACTTCTACAACTCCACCTCCACCCTCCAGCGGAAGGTGGTCTTCCACATGGACACCGACGGCATCACCAAAATCGCCACCGACGCCGCCGACCTCATTTATGAGATGTCCAAGCCCCTCATCGACGAGGGTATGAACCTGCGCTTTGAGTACTCCCCCGAGTCCTTCATGGGCACCGAGATGGACTACGCCGTGGAAATCTGCGCCGCCGTGCTGGACCACCTCCACGCCACCGCGGAGAACCCCGTCATTTTGAACCTGCCCACCACGGTGGAAAACTGCATGCCCAACCAGTTTGCCGACATGCTGGAATACTTCATCCGCAACCTGCCCGGCCGGGAACGGGCCATCATCTCCCTCCACCCCCACAACGACCGTGGCACCGGCGTGGCCACCACCGAGCTGGGCCTGCTGGCGGGCGCTGACCGCGTGGAGGCCACCCTGTTCGGCAACGGTGAGCGCACCGGCAACGTGGATATGGTCACCCTGGCCATGAACATGTGGACCCAGGGCATTGACCCCAAGCTGGACTTCCACAACATCAACAAAATCCGGGACATGTACGAGCGGTGCACCAAGATGAAGATTGGGGAGCGCCAGCCCTATGTGGGTGAGCTGGTGTTCACGGCCTTCTCCGGCAGCCACCAGGACGCCATCAACAAGGGCTTCCACTACATGCAGGACAGCGGCACCGACATGTGGGAGGTGCCCTATCTGCCCATCGACCCCGCCGACGTGGGACGAGAGTACGAGCCCATCATCCGCATCAACTCCCAGTCCGGCAAGGGCGGCGCCGCCTTCGTCATGCAGCAGAACTTCGGCTATGATCTCCCCAAGGCCATGCACGCCGAGTTTGGCGCCGTGGTGCAAAAGGAGTCCGACCGGGTGGGCAAGGAGCTCAAGCCCGAGCAGATCTTCCAGCTCTTCGACCAGGAGTATCTGTCCGTACCCAAGACCTATCAGCTGGAGCGCCACAGCTTCCAGGAGGACGCCCGCCACGGGGATGCCAGCCAGGTGGAATTTGTGGGCGAGGTGAGCTACAAGGGCCACGCCATGGAGGTCTGGGGCGAGGGCAACGGCCCCATCGATGCCTTCTTCAACGCCCTGCACAACCTGCCGGAGGCCCCCATTGACGGCTATCAGTTCGTGGACTACAAGGAGCACGCCATCTCCTCCGGCTCGGACACCCAGGCCGTGTGTTACATCCACCTGAAGGCCCCCAACGGTCAGGACGTATTCGGCGTGGGCAAGAGCCACAACATCAGCCGGGCCTCCCTGCGGGCCATTCTCTGCGCCATCAACCGCTCTCTGCGGCACGCCTAAGGAGGGGTTTACATGTCTCGTGTCGCTTTTATCGGCTGTGGAAATATGGGCTCCGCCCTGGCCCGGGCCGCCTGTGCCAGCGTGGGACCGGACCAGGTGTATCTGGCCAACCGCACCTATGCCAAAGCCGAGGCCTTGGCCCAGGAACTGGGCTGCCACGCCGCCCATGACAACATTCAGGCCTTTGAAGAGGCCGATTACCTCTTTCTCTGCGTCAAGCCTCACCTACTGTCTGGGGTGTTGGCGGAGCTAGGCCCCAGTCTGGAGCGCTGCCCCACCAAAGTCCTCATCTCGGTGGCGGCTGGGGTAACTCTGGACACCCTTCGCTCCTTCCTTCCGGCCAAAGCCCAGGACGCCCCCCTGCTCCGGCTGATGCCCAACACCTGCGTGGAGATCGGTCAGGGCATGTCCGCTCTGTGCGCCGCCCCCTCCGCCCAGCCCCACCACATCCAGGCGGTGCAGGAAATTCTCGCCCGCTCCGGGCGGGTAGACCTCATGGACGAGGCCCACATGGACGCCTTTACCTCGGTGGCCGGATGCGGCCCCGCCTACGTCTATCCCTTCATCGAGGCGCTGGCCGACGGTGGTGTCATGGTAGGTCTGCCCCGGAAGCAGGCCATGGAGTACGCCGCCCAAATGCTGATGGGAGCCGCCGCCATGGTGCTGGAGTCCGGGCAACATCCCGGAGCCCTGAAAGACGCCGTGTGCTCCCCCGGCGGCTCCACCATTGCCGGGGTGGCCGCTCTGGAGGCCAACGGCCTGCGCCACGCCGCCATTCAGGCCGTGCTGGCAGCCTATGATAAGAACAAACAACTAGGCAAACAATAAATGAAATACGCCCCCTCCGGCGATGCCGGAGGGGGCGTTGGCGTTTGGTTTTATTCCTGCTCCCAGTTGTGATAGATGTTCTGGATGTCGTCGTTGTCCTCCATGATATCGATCATCTTCTCCATGTTCTGGATGTCCTTGGGATCGGTGAGGGTGACGTAGTTCTGGGGCACCATCTCCACCTTAGCGGAGGCGAAGGTATAGCCCTTCTCCTCCATGGCAGACACCACGGTGGCGAAGGAGTCGGGATCGGTGTAGATGGTGAAGCACTCCTCTTCGGGCTCGAAGTCAGCAGCGCCGCAGTCCAGAGCGTCCATCATCACCACGTCCTCGTCCAGGTCCTCCCGCTCGATGATGAGCACGCCCTTCTGGTCAAAGGACCAGGACACGCAGCCGGTGGCACCCAGGTTGCCGCCGAACTTATCGAAGTAGTGACGCACCTCGGAGGCGGTGCGGTTGCGGTTGTCGGTGAGGGCCTCCACGATGACGGCCACGCCGCAGGGGCCGTATCCCTCATAGGTGATGGCCTCATAGTCGTTGGAGTTGCCGGAGCCCAGGGCCTTCTCAATGGTGCGCTTGATGTTGTCGTTGGGCATGTTGGCAGCTCTGGCCTTGGCAATGACGGTGGCCAGACGGGAGTTGTTGTTGGGGTCGCCGCTGCCGCCGGTCTTCACGGCCACGATCAGCTCACGGGCGATCTTGGTAAAGGTCTGAGAGCGCTTGGCGTCTGCCGCGCCCTTGGTCTTCTGAATGTTATGCCACTTGGAATGTCCGGACATGAAAAAATCGTTCCCTTCGTTCTATAGATTCCACACTGCCTATGGCACAGGCAGTTTTTCACATTCACAGGTTAGTATACCATGCCATTCTCCTTTTTTCAACCCTCTGCCCCCGGGCTCAGGGATTTTTCCTCCGATTCTGAAAAATTCTCTTGACACTCTAATCGGTACGTGGTATAGTTGTCCCATGGTTAGCTATCGCTAACTCATAGAATCTCCTTCCTCCATGTTTCGAACCAAAGAGCTTGGGCAGCCCGCACCAGAAGTGCGGGCTGCCCTCTTTTTTCATAGTTTTTTCGCATGAGTTCTCAATTTTTCTCCAGTTTTTTGTAACAGTTGACGCTTTCCTATTTTTTATAAAATGTGTATACTGGATTACGTGTTTTTTCCATTCGAAAATTTTTAAGAAAAGGAGAATCGGAGTATGATCAGGCTTCTGGCAAAATCCATCCGGGAGTACAAACGGGACGCCCTATTGACCCCCCTGTTTGTCACTCTGGAAGTCATCATCGAATGTATCATCCCCTTCCTCACCGCCAATCTGGTTTTGGAAATCCAAAATGGCTGTGAGCTGTCCACCATCGTCCGCTACGGTGTGATTCTCATGGTGTTGGCTGGCTTTTCCCTGTTCTTTGGACGGATTGCAGGCACCACCGCCGCATCCGCATCCGCCGGCTATGCCCGGAATCTACGACGGGATATGTTCTACAACATTCAGAACTTCTCCTTTGCCAACATTGACCGCTTTTCCACCTCTTCTCTGGTCACCCGTATGACCACCGACGTGACCAACGTGCAGATGGCCTTTATGATGATCATCCGGGGCGCCATTCGCTTTCCCCTGATGCTGGTCTTTTCCTTTATCATGGCCTACATCATGGGCGGCTCCATGGCCTTCATCTTCCTGTTCACCATCCCGGTACTGGCCATCGGTCTGGCGGTTATCATCTGCAAGGTACATCCCCTGTTCGTCAAGGTGTTCCGCAAGTACGACACCCTGAACAACTCCATCCAGGAGAACGTGCAGGCCATGCGGGTGGTGAAGAGCTATGTCCGGGAGGACTTCGAGAAGGAGAAGTTCTCCACCGCCGCCGAAGATGTGTGCCGGGACTTCACCCGGGCCGAGCGCATCATGGCCTTTAACTCCCCCCTGATGCAGTTCTGCCTCTATTCCGCCACCTGCCTTATCCTGGGTCTGGGCGCCTACTTCATCATCAGCACCCAGGGCGTGGCCCTCACCGTGGGCAAGCTGTCCTCCCTGTTCGTGTACAGCTTTCAGATTCTGGTGAGCTTGATGATGCTGTCCATGGTGTTCGTGATGATCACCATCTCCGCTGAGTCCGCCCACCGTATCGTGGAGGTGCTCCAGGAGCGCAGCACCATCACCAGCCCCGCCAATGCCGTGATGGACGTCAAGGACGGCTCCATCGACTTTGACGGGGTGGACTTCAGGTACTCCGCCGACGCCGAGCGGGACGCCCTGTCCCAGATTGACCTGCACATTCGCTCCGGCGAGACCGTGGGCATTCTGGGCGGCACCGGCTCCTCCAAGTCCTCTCTCATCCAGCTCATTCCCCGTCTGTACGATGCCACTCAGGGCACCGTACGGGTGGGCGGCGTGGATGTACGGGACTACGACCTGGATAGCCTGCGCAACGCCGTGTCTGTGGTGCTGCAAAAGAACGTGCTCTTCTCCGGCACCATCAAGGAGAACCTGCGCTGGGGCAACCCCGACGCCACCGACGAGGAGATCATGGAGGCCTGCCGTCTGGCCCAGGCCGACGAGTTCATCCAGCTCTTCCCCGACAAGTACGACACCTACCTGGAGCGAGGCGGCGTCAACGTCTCCGGCGGCCAGAAGCAGCGTCTGTGCATTGCCCGGGCCCTGCTGAAAAAGCCCAAGATTCTCATTCTGGACGACTCCACCTCCGCTGTGGACACCAAGACCGACGCCCTCATCCGCAAGGCCTTCCGGGAGTTCATCCCCGACACCACCAAAATCATTGTGGCCCAGCGTGTGGCCTCGGTGCAGGAGGCAGACCGCATCCTCATCATGGACGGTGGCCGCATCGTGGCCATGGGCACCCACGAGGAGCTGCTGAAGAGCAGCCCCATCTACCAGGAAGTCTACGAGTCTCAGAACAAAGGAGGTCAGGAAGATGAAGCCTAATGTCCCCGTCAATCGCAAAGGCACCTTTGTTCGCCTGCTGCGCACCCTCTTTGAGTTTTTCCCGGTGCTGATGCCCGTGGCTCTGGTGTGTATCCTGTTCAGCGCCATCGTGGGCAGCCTTCCCACCGTGTTCATGCAGAAGATCATCGCCGTCATCGAGACCAACTGGCAGACCGGTGACTGGGCCGCTGCTGCCCCCCAGATTCTGCGGCTGGTGGCCATTCTGGCCACCATGTACGGCCTGGCCCTCATCTCCACCATCGTGTGGACCCAGCTGATGGCCATCATCACCCAGGGACTGCTGAAAAAGCTGCGGGTGAAGATGTTCGACGGCATGCAGAACCTGCCCCTGCGCTACTTTGACACCAACGACCACGGCGATATCATGAGCCACTACACCAACGACATCGACACCCTGCGCCAGATGGTGGCCCAGAGCTTCCCCCAGCTGCTGTCCATGTTTGTCACCATTCTGGCCGTGCTGGTGATCATGCTCTACTACAGCTTCTGGCTGAGCCTGGTGATTCTCCTGGGCTCTCTGGTGATGGTGAAGTTCACCCGCTCCATCGGCGGCAAGTCCGCCACCTTCTTCCAGCGTCAACAGAAGTCCCTGGGTAAGGTGGAGGGCTTCGTGGAGGAGCTCATGGACGGCCAGAAGGTGGTCAAGGTGTTCTGTCACGAGTCCGAGACCTGCGCCGACTTCGACCGGCTCAACGACGCCCTCATGTCCGACTCCAAGCAGGCCAACACCTACGCCAACACCCTCATGCCCATCCTCATGAACACCGGCAACTTCATCTATGCCCTGGTGGCCATTGTGGGCGGCATCCTTCTCATCACCCACGCCCCCAACCTGAGCTTTTCCGGCATGGCTTTCAGCATCAGCATCACCGTTCCCTTCCTCAACATGACCCGCCAGTTCACCGGTACCATTGGCCAGGTGTCCCAGCAGATCAACCTGGTGGTCATGGGTATGGCCGGTGCACAGCGCATCTTTGAGCTGATGGACGAGGAGCCCGAGGTGGATCAGGGCAATGTGACCCTGGTGAACGTCCAGGAGCAGAAAGACGGCTCCCTGAAAGAGGTGCCCTACCGCAGCAACGTCTGGGCCTGGAAAGTGCCTCAGGAGGACGGCTCCTTCCACTACACCCGCCTCACCGGCGACGTGCGCTTTGAGCACGTGGACTTTGGCTATGTGCCCGAGAAGACCGTGCTCCACGACATCTCCCTCTTCGCCAAGCCCGGCCAGAAGGTGGCCTTCGTGGGCGCCACGGGTGCCGGTAAGACCACCATTACCAACCTCATCAACCGCTTCTACGACATCCACAACGGCCGCATCCTCTACGATGGCATTGACATCATGACCATCCGCAAAGCGGACCTGCGCCGCTCCCTGGGTATCGTGCTCCAGGACACCAATCTGTTCACCGGCACGGTCATGGACAACATCCGCTACGGTCAGCTGGAGGCCACCGACGAGGAGTGTATCGCCGCCGCCAAGCTGGCAGGCGCCCACGATTTCATCACCCGCCTGCCCCACGGCTACCAGACCATGCTCACCAGCAACGGCGCCAACCTCTCCCAGGGCCAGCGCCAGCTGCTGGCCATCGCCCGGGCCGCCGTGGCCGATCCCCCGGTCATGATTATGGACGAGGCCACCTCCTCCATCGACACCCGCACCGAGGCCATTGTCCAAAAGGGTATGGACGCCCTGATGTATGGGCGCACCGTGTTTGTCATCGCCCACCGGCTCTCCACCGTCAAGAATTCCAACGCCATCATGGTGCTGGAGCAGGGCCATATCATTGAGCGAGGCAGCCACGACGAACTCATCGCCCAGAAGGGCAAGTACTACCAGCTGTACACCGGAGCCTTCGAGCTGGAATAAGTCCTATACAAGCAAAAAAGTCGTTCTCCCGTGGGAGAACGACTTTTTTCTTTAACTAAGCAACATGCGGTCGTTGTCCAGCTGCTGGCCCGTGCCCGCTTTGAACTGCTCCAGGAGGTCTTGGACGGTCATCCCCCGCCGCTGCTCTCCCTCCACGTCCAGCACCACATGGCCGTCGGCCATCATCAAGGTGCGGTTGCCCAGCTCCAGGGCCTGGGACATGTTGTGGGTGACCATGAGACAGGTGATGTGGTCCCGGGCCACAATATCCCGGGTCAGCTTCAGCACCTGCTCCGCCGTGGCAGGGTCCAGGGCTGCGGTGTGCTCATCCAGCAGCAGCAGCTGTGGAGGAACTAAGGTGGCCATGAGCAGAGTCAGGGCCTGGCGCTGTCCGCCGGACAGTAGCCCCACCGGGTGCCCCATGCGGTCCTCCAGCCCCATGCCCAACAGGCTCAAATGCTCCCGGAACATGGCCCGGTCCTTCTTGCTGATGCGGCTGAAAGGCGCGTTGCCCCGGGAGGAACGCAGATAGGCCAGAGCCAGATTCTCCTCGATGGTCATGTGGGGAGCCGTCCCCTTCAAGGGGTCCTGGAACAGCCGTCCAATGGTACGGCTGCGCTTGTGCTCCGGCAGATAGGTGATGTTTCGTCCCCCCAGAGTGATGCTGCCCTGGTCCACATAGAAGGTCCCGGCAATGGCGTTGAAGAGAGTGGATTTTCCCGCTCCGTTGGAGCCGATGATGGTGATAAAATCCCCGTCCTTCACCTCCAGGGATAGATTTGAGAGGGCGGTCTTTTCATTGATGGTTCCAGGATAAAAGGTCTTGGAAATCCCTTTGATGTTCAGCATGTTCCCTCACGCTCCCTTCCCTGCCATGGCTTTTTTCTTTTGGAACGCCACCCAACTGCGCAGGGTGGGGGCCGCAATGGCCAGACCCACGATGATGGCGGTGACCAGCTTCAGGCACTCCACCGGCACCACCTTGGTGTAGAGCACAATGGCATAAATGAGGCGATAGATGATAGAGCCCACGATCACCGCAATGGCTCCTTTTAGGATGGAGCGTCGGCCCAGCACCGTCTCGCCAATGATGAGGCAGGCCAACCCGATGACCACAATGCCCGTGCCGCCGTTGATGTCGGCAGTGCGCTGGTACTGGCCCACCATGCCGCCGGACAGGGCGGTGAGGGCGTTGGCGATGCACAGGCCCACAGTGATGGTAAAGGTGGGGTTCACCGAGGAGGCCCGCACCATGTCCCGGTTGTCTCCGGTGGCCCGGATGGACAGGCCCAGCCGGGTGCCCAGGAAGAGCACCAGCAGCACCGCCATGAGGATGGTCACACCCCCGGCCAGCACCGTCTCATACCACTTCCCGCCGATGCCCGTGGTGCGGAATAGAGAGAAGATGGTGTCATCCTTCAACAGGCTCACATTGGAGCTCCAGCCCATCACCATGAGGTTCACGGTATATAATCCTGTGTTGGTGACGATGCCCGCCAAAATGGAGGGCACGCCCAAGCGAGTCTGCAAAAAGGCGGTGACAAACCCGGCACAGGCGCCGGCCACCATGGCCGCCGGAATGGCCAAAAAGGGGTGGCCTGCGGCGGTCACCGTCACTGACACCGCCGCCCCCAGCACAAAGGCTCCGTCGGTGGTCAGGTCGGCAATGTCCAAAATGCGGTAGCTCAAAAACAGGGCCATGGCCACCAGCGCATACAAAAAGCCCAACTCCAGGGCCGTCTGCACGATATACAGCAATTCCTTCACGCTCCTTTGCCCCGTCCGGTACCTATGTGCCGGACGGGGCATGTTTTCTTATTCCTTGGTGGTGGTCACTTCCACCACTTCACCCAGCTGGCTAAACACCTGGGGGTCAATACCCAGGGCCTTGGCGGTCTCGGTGTTGACGGTGATGAGGCCGCCGTCCATGTAGTACACGTCCTCCATGCCGTCCATACCCTCCGTGATGGCTTGGTAGGCCAGGTCTGCGGTGCGGGTGCCCAGATCGGTATAGTTGACGCCGCAGGTAGCAAAGGCGCCGTTTCTCACGAAGGAGTCCGCCCCGGTGTAGTGGGGAATTTTGGCCTGGGCCAGCTGCTCATAGATGGCCAGCTCGGCGGACATGATCACGTTATCGGTGGGGGTAAAGATGGCATCCACACCACCGGCCACCAGAGCGGAAGCGGCGGCGATCACCTCGTCATTGGTATTGCCCGTCTGTTCCACATAGGAGATTCCCTTGCTGTCCAAGTACTCCTTGGCCTCCTGGATGGGAGTGGCGGAGTTGGGCTCGGACAGAGAGTACAGCAGTCCCACCTTCTTCATGTCGGGATTTTGGGTGAGCATCATATCTAGAATAACGCTGGTCTCCAGAGCGTCGCTGGTGCCGGTGACGTAGTCCAGCCCGGTGAGCTCTGCGGTCTTGGGGTCCGATACTGCGGCGTACACCACAGGGGTCTGGGTGTCCTGGGCACACAGGGCCATCACCTGAGCGGCGGTGCTGGCGATGGGGATGATGGCGTCCGCCCCGTCTACAATGGCCTGGTCTCCCAGCTGCTTGAGTACGGACTGGTCGTTCTGTCCGGAGTACACCTCGTATTCAATGGTTACATTCTTTTCCTGGGCAATGGAGTCCAGCTGAGTGGTGATTGCTTTGGCGATCTCATCCAGAGAGGCATGGTCCATCTGCTTGACCACAGCCACCTTGTAGGTGTCGTCCTTCCCATCCTTGCCTGCACCACAGGCACACAGAGAGAGAAGCATGGTGCCCGCTACGGCACAAGCGGCAACTCGACGGATGATCTGATTGTTTTTCATGGTGTTTTCCTCCATTTTTTGAATTTGGGCGGCAGATGTTTTTCCGCTTTGCCAGGGCCGAAAAATGAAAAAAGCCTCTGCCCCACATGGGACAAAAGCTCAGCTTCTGCGATACCACCCAAATTGACGCCAAACGACGCCCACTCGCTTACGCATACCATCATATGCGCCCCTTCTGATAACGGGTGGGGTACCCGTCAGTCCCTACTTGGTCGCCCGTTCGGTCTGCCCTCCGAAGTCCATTCTCCTAGCTGCTCCCCGCCCCGCTCTCACCGTCCGGGACTCTCTGAAGGTTCGCCACACTGGATACTACTCTCCGTCAATGGTTTGCTGTATTGAAGTTGTTGTGGCCATTATACGCACCCGCTCCCCACTTGTCAACCCCTTTCAGAGAAAAATTTTTAGCACACTAATGTGTCATACTTTTTGAGGGGGACGTGCAAGTCCCCCAGACGACACGCATACCCTTTTCTCACGAGGGAGGGACTGCCATGTTTCGCATCCTAAAAAAACAAGTTCTCCGGGATTCCGTCGTCCTCATCGCGCTGCTCACCGCCGCCCTGGCGCTGGTCACCGCCCCCACCCAGGCTATGACAGGGGCGAAAAACGGGCTGACCCTGTGCTGCAATGTCATCATCCCCTCCCTCTTCCCCTTTTTTGTCCTCTCCTCCCTGGCGGTGGATTTGGGACTGGCCGCCTATCTGGGGCGGCTGCTGGAGGGAGTCATGCGCCCCCTGTTTCGGGTCAGCGGCTGCTGCGCCATGGCCGTGGTGCTGGGCTTTGTGGGCGGCTACCCCCTGGGGGCCAAAACCGCCCTGGAGCTGTACCGCCAAGGTCTGTGTACCAAGACAGAGACCGAGCGGCTTCTGGCCTTCTGCAACAACTCCGGGCCCGCCTTCATCTTGGGAGTCGTGGGGGCTGGCATCTTTGGCAGCGGTCAGATTGGCCTGCTGCTCTACGCCTCCCACTGTGTTGCCTCCCTTCTCACGGGCCTGCTCTTTCGCTTCTACGGCCACGAGGACCAGCGGGCCAAGACAACCAGCTATCCCAAGCCCATTGAAGCCACCACCATCCCTGCCGCCTTCACCAACGGGGTGGTGCGCTCCTTTTCCAATCTGCTGAACATCTGCGCCTTTGTCATCTTTTTTTCCGCCCTCCTCCAGCTTATGTCCCACTTCGGCGTGTTCACCGCCATTGCCCGGCTGCTCTCTCTGGTGGGGGTCTCCTCCCGCTATGCTCCCCAGCTGGTGGCGGGCCTGCTGGAGCTCACCTCTGGGGTGTCCTCCCTGGGCGGCGTGGCCAGTTCCGCCGGATCCATCTCCATGGCCGCCTTTATGCTGGGCTGGGCCGGGCTGTCCGTCCACTGCCAGGTGCTGTGCTTTCTCATTGACAGCGGCCTTTCTGCCCGCACCTATCTGCTGGGCAAGTTCCTCCATGGCCTGATCTCCGCCGCCCTCACCTACCTGGTGACCACCCTCTTCCCCCTCACCTATCCGGTCTCGTACTATCTCACGTCCCAGACTCAAACCCTCACCCAACTGGATTTCCGCCACATCCTCCCGGTGACCCTGGCCACCGCCGTGCTCTGCTGGATGGCCCTTGTGGCTCTGTGTCGTTTTTTGGCTGGAAAAACCGGTGGAAAATAGCGGGTGTTTGGTGTATACTGAGATAGAATTCGGAAGGACAGGAGACTTGCTATGCTGTTTCAAAAGAATATTGAACCCCGCTGCCTCTACTGCAAGCGTGGGGTGGCTCTGGATGACGAGCAGATTTTATGCTCCCGTAAGGGCGTGGTAGACCCGGGTGGATGCTGCCGGGCGTTCCGATATGACCCTCTCAAGCGGGTACCCAAAAAGCCTGTGGTGGCCAACTTCTCCCATCTAAAAAAAGAAGACTTCATGCTCTAAGTGCTTTCCGCTCCTCCAAGGGGCCCGATTTTCAATCGGGCCCCTTATTTTTATTTTTCCTAATCCTTTCCAATCTTCTTGACCCATGGTCCACTTTTTGGTATCATGGGTTTGTACATTTCAGAGAGAAATTTCTGTACAAGGAGGATATGTTATGAACAAAATACCCAAGCGCATTGCGGCAACAGCACTGTCAGCCAGTCTCTTGCTCAGCTGCTGCCTGACCACTCCCTTGGCCCGTGCCCTAGGAGACCGGGAGACTTCCGGCCCCTCCACCCGCTCTTCCATTGTAGATGGTGATCTTGGTTCTGGCAGTGTCCAGTACCTGAGAGATCGGGACGGCGTGGAAGCCGGCGGCACCTACGCCATTTTCTACAACACCACCCGCAGCATTCTCTACCACACCGGGACCGGGAAGACCGATCAGGTCACCGGGACCGTGGCCAACGACGCCCTCAGCCTGGCCTCCAACTTTGCCTCTTCCCGGCAGTTGTGGACCATTGAGAAGCGGGAAGGTGATGACGGCTACAACATCAAAAGCCTGGACAGCAACCGCTATCTGGACCTGAGCCAGACCACCGCCGTCAACGGACATGTGAATACCTCGGACCAGCCGGTGCGGGTGGACATCACCTTCCATGAGGACACCGGGTCCTACTCTCTGTCCAATGGCAGCAACTACCTGACCCACGGCAGCACCGCCGGAAATAAGTACTATTGCAGCACCAGCCAGGATACGGCCCTGACTCAATTCCAACTTTATCTGGAGACCGAAGTTGCTCCCACCGTAGTGGGGGAGAATCCAAAGGGAACCGAGGCCGTGGATGTGCCCTTCAGCAGTGAGGCCACCGGAAGCCAGCACTTCCGCATCCCCGCTCTGTACACCCTGGACAACGGCTGGATCGTGGCCGCCTCGGACATCCGCTGGACCACCGGCGGTGACTCTCCCCAAAACCTGGACACCATTGTCAGCGTCTCCAAGGACAACGGACAGACTTGGGAGTGGGAAGTGGTGAACTACCTGGCGGATATGGCGGACACCTCCACCGGCAACGCCAGCAGCTCCTTCATTGATCCCTCCATCGTCCAGGACAGCAATGGAACCATTCACATGGTGGTGGATGCTTGTCCCTCCTATGTGGGATTGATGAGCGGCAACCAGATGGGCCAGGAGAGCACCGGCTTTGACAGCCAAGGCCGCCTGCTGGTGGCCAAAGCCACCGCTGGCACCTATGCCCCCAAGACTGCATCCTCTTACACCTACTATGTGGATTTAAACAACACCAATGGTTTGGCGGAGCCCGCCAATGACAACGGCAAAGATGTCATCCTCTACCCCATTTGCAGCCAGGATGGCACCGTCACGGACACCTGGGTGGATGCCTTCCTGAATGTGTATGTCAAGTCTGAGGAAGACGGCACCTTCACCAAGCCCTATGTGACTCAGTTGGGCAACTCCGCCAACCGAGTGCAAAAGAACCTGTTCTTCCAGAACAGCGAGTGGAAGGTCTACCCGGTGTTCTATATCATGCACCGCACCGCACAGGTCACTGAGGACGGCTTGGTATGGAGCGCTCCCCAGTTCCTGGACATCAAGGCCGCCGACAATGAGAAATTCACCGGCGTCTGCCCTGGCCGTGGCATCACCATGACCTACAACGGCACCGAGCGCATCATCTTCCCCCTCTATGATAACCGCACCGGCAACGAGCTGGCCAGCGTTATCTATTCCGATGACGGCGGTGCCACCTGGCAGCGCGGAGGACACAACAGCAACCTCAATGGGGTGGGCAAGACCAGTGAATCTCAGGTGGTGCTCCTCCCCAACGGCGACCTGCGGATGTACTCCCGCAACACCATCAACTATGTCAGCTACGCCGACTCCTCCGATGGCGGCGTGACTTGGAGCCAGTGCCAGCCCGACAACAATCTGTTCAGTCAGAAGAGCGGCGGCGGCTGCATGGTCTCCTTCATCAATCTGGAGGGAACCTTAATTGGCCCCGATGACCAGGAATATGAGAATTTGATTTTGGGCTCCTACGCCCGCATTCAGCGCACAGAAGGCATTGTCCGTATCGGCTCCGCAGACGAGAACGGCACTGTCACCTGGCTCAATGAAGATGTCACCCGCTATGACGAAAACAACTACTTCGCCTACTCCTGTGTCTCCCAGCTGCAGGAGAACGGAAAGGCCACCGACACCTTTGGCATTCTCTACGAAAACCAAGGCAGTCCCTGCCAAATTAAGTATGAGACCCTTACCGTCCAAGACCTGCTGGGCGAGGGCTGGTACATGGTGCAGGATGAGAGTGAGAAGATCACTCTGACCCTGGAACCCCAGTTCGTCAATCTCAGCGTGGGCCAGTCCGGACAGGTGCAGGCCATTGTCACCCCTGAGGATGCCGCCACCATCACCTGGAGTTCGGACACTCCCGCAGTGGCTACGGTCAGTGACACTGGTGTAGTCACCGCTGTCAGCAGCGGCACTGCCACCATCACTGCCACGGCCACCGCCTCCAACGGAATTGTCCGCACCGCCAAGCTCTCTGTGGCTGTGCAGGGTGAGAGCGGTATTTTCCTTCCTCCCTGTTTCCAGGACATCATTTCCAGCGAGGACCACGAGGCCCAAACCACCTATAATCTGGACACCGATGGCCTGAATGCTGAGGGTGTTTACGCCATCTATCACGCCGGGACCCAGAGAATCCTCTACCACGCCAACGGCCAGAGCAACACCGATCAGGTGACTGGCTCCGTGTCCAACAACCAGCTGATCTTGGACGGACAGTATGCCGCCAGCCGTCAGCTGTGGCGCATCACCCAGACCGAAGACGGCTACACCGTCCAGAGCCTGGAGGCCGACGGCGCCTACCTCCGCCTCAACGACAGCGCCACCCAGCCCGGTGCCCGAGTGCCGGTGCAAAGTGAGCCCTATACCCTGCACATCCAGCCTGGCGCCACCCCCGGCTCCTATACCATCTCCCACACAGTGGGCGATCGTGAGCTCTATCTGTCCCACTCCAGCGAAGCCACAAAGCAGTACTATGTGAGCGCCGAGGCCAGCGAGTTCCAGCTGTTCCTGGAGACGACCATTCCCGCTCACACCACCTATCAGGTCAGCGTCAGCGGACTGAGAGGCTTGGTGTCCTTTGTGGACACCCTGGACCCCCAGGCATATTCCGCCAGCAGCTGGGAGGCCCTCCAGGCCGCCAAGCAGGCCGCCAACGACCTCCTATCCAGCGATGACGCCCCCGTGTTTGACAATGAGTCGGATGCCCAGGCCCGTCTGGACCAGGTGACTGCTCTGACCAAGGACCTGTATCAGGCATGGATGGACCTGGTTCCTCCCCAGACCTCCACGGATAAGGCCCTTCTGCAAAAGACTTATGACTATGCACTGACCCTCTCCACCCAGGGTGTCACGGAAAGCGCCAAGAAGCTGTTTGAGGATGCCCTGGCTCAGGCCAAGGCAGTCCTGGACGACCCCGATGCCACCGCTGAAGAGATCAACACCGCTTGGGATGATCTGCTGGTAGGTATCTGGAGCCTGGGCCTTACCCAGGGTGACAAGGCCATGCTGGAGCAACTCATCACCAAGGCTGAGGCCATGGTAGAGGATTCTGACAAGTATGTGGCTGACCACTGGCAGGCCCTGTTGGATGCCCTGGAGACCGCTCTTGCGGTCCAGGCTGACGGCGACGCCATGCAAGAGGACGTAGATCAGGCCGCCCAAGCCTTGCTGAATGCCATTCTGGACCAGCGGTTCAAGGCAGATAAATCCATCCTGGAAGGTCTGATTGCCCAAGCACAGCGCATCGACCTCACCGGATACACCGCTCAGAGTGTGGCCACCTTCCGCACCGCACTGGCGGAAGCCCAGGCAGTTTTGGCTGACCACTCCCTCAGCGAAGATGAGCAGTCCCAGGTGGACGCCATGGTGGACAAGCTCACCGCCGCCATCCACGGCCTTACCGCCGACGGCGCAGCTGAACCCAGCGATACCCCCGCCACCGACACCCCGGAGGCCAGCAAGGCCCCTGATGCCACCCAGAAGCCCGCTCAGGACGATAAGGTGCCTGCCACGGGAGATACCCAGGTGATGGGACTCTGGATCGCTCTGACTTCCGCCTCTGCCGTCGCCTTGGCCTCTCTGGCCACCGCTCGGAAAAAGCGCAGCTGATCCCTTCCTTCCCTAATACGGTACAGACGCCCCTCGATGGTCTCAGCCATCGAGGGGCGTCTGTTGTCTATTTATAGCTCTTCTCGTTACATCTTCATTTCGTCTCATTGCGCAGCATGGCGTTCGACTGTCAAAGCCACGAAAAAGGAAAAGAGGACGATCTTTTGATCGTCCTCTTCATGTCGGCACTACCTATCTTCCCAGGCCGTCGCCAGCCAAGTATTTTCGGCGCAAGTGAGCTTAACTGCCGTGTTCGGAATGGGAACGGGTGGACCCTCACTGCAATCAGCACCGACTGAACGGTTCCCATTTGGATGTATACACACCCAAATGGGAGTGGTACACCTTCAGGGACTCGAACCCTGGACACCCTGATTAAGAGTCAG
>NHCFR05603__coassemble_887_pt1 | contig 16374 bp, 16 predicted proteins | sample NHCFR05603__metabat2_high_PE_050 | metagenome-assembled genome bin NHCFR05603 | reverse complement strand
CCTCGTCGGCCACGTCCCGGGCGAAGGCCATCTCGTGGGTGACGATGATCATGGTGGTCTTCTGCTCCACCAGGCCTCGAATGACCCGCAGCACCTCTCCGGTGAGCTCCGGGTCCAGGGCGGAGGTGGGCTCGTCAAAGCACAGAATATCCGGTTTCAGGGCCAGGGCTCGGGCGATGGCCACCCGCTGTTGCTGGCCGCCGGAGAGCTGGCTGGGGTAGTGGCTTGCCCGCTGCTCCAGGCCCATTTTGGTGAGCAGCGCCAGGCCCTCCTGTTGAATTTCCTCTAAAATGGCCTTTTTGTTGGCCTTGAAGTCGGGCCGCTCCCGGGCCAGCAGCTCCTTGGCCAGGGTCACGTTTTTCAGGGCCGTATACTGGGGAAACAGGTTGAAGGACTGAAACACCATGCCGAAGTGGAGGCGTTTTTTGCGGATTTCGGCATCGGTCTGGCTGCGGCGGTTGGCGGCGTCAAAGATGACGTTGCCCCCCACCGAGATGGTGCCCTGATCCGGGGTCTCCAGGAAGTTCAAGCACCGCAGCAGGGTGGTCTTGCCGCTGCCCGAGGAGCCGATGATGGCCAGGGCCTTGCCCTGCTCCAGGTCAAAGCTGATATCCTCCAGCACTCGGGTGGAGCCAAAGTGTTTTTCCAGGTTGTTTACCTCTAAGATTGCCATATGTCACACCCGCCTTTTCAGGAGAAATAGTCCAGCTTCTTTTCCAGCCGCCCCAACAGCAGGGTGAGCAGGCCGTTGAAGACCAGGTAGTACACGCCGGTGAAGAACAGGGGCCACAGCAGGCCACGGTAGCCGTGGGAGCTTTTCAGGAAGGCCTCGCCCGCCCACAGAAGCTCTTGCAGGGAGATGACGCCGGCTAGAGCGGTGTCCTTTAACAGGGTGATGACCTCGTTGGACATGGGGGGCACGATGCGTTTGATCATTTGCAGCAGGGTGACGTGGAAGAAAATCTGGCTCCTGGTCATGCCCAGCACATGCCCCGCCTCCTGCTGTCCCTTGGGGACGCCCTGAATGCCGCCCCGGTAGATTTCCGAGAAGTAACAGGCGTAGTTGAGAATGAAGGTGACACTGGCGGCGATAAACCGTCCGGAATCGCCAGCGGGCCAGGGGTTTTCGAAACCAGGAATCATGCCCGGGACATAGAAGATGACGAACAGCTGGAGCATCAGCGGGGTGCCCCGGATGACCCACACCAGCGCCCGGGAGAGCCATCGCAGGAGGAAAAAGCGGTTCATGGACCCCCAGCAGATGATTAATCCCAGGGGAAGCGCGCCCAGCAGGGTGACGAAAAACAGCTTTAGAGTCTGTAAGAAACCCTCATTCAGGGCACCGATTACCGTCAAAAACATGGAAACACCACCTTAATGCGTCTCAAAAATGCTTGCATTTTTGAGAGAAAATGCAGCCCGCTGCATGCACCCTTGGGTCAAAGGACGACCCAAGGCCACACTGGCGGGCTGAGAAGTGTTTTTTCCGATGCGCATGTCCCCGGAAAAAACAGATTTCAATTTATTTTCCCGCCCCTCGGCGGGAAAACTCTGCCGAGGGCTTATGATCCTGCAAAATAATCCGAATATCTTACATGGTATTTGCTTTTTCATGATCTGACCGAAGGCAGAGCATCCGCTCTGCCTTCGGTTGCGCCTGTGTTATGGTTGCTCCACCAATTTCTCGGCGATGCCGTACTTCTCCGCCACCTGTTGCATGGTGCCGTCGGCGTACTTCTCGGCGAAGAACTCGTTGAGCTTTTCCGCCAGGTCGGAGCCTTTGCGGAAGCCCACACCGTACTGCTCGTCGGCCAGAGACACGGTGTAGGTGAGATTTTCATAGCTGGTGCCCTCGCCGGTGGAGGCCACAGCCATGAGGTAGTCGATGATGGCCGCATCCGAGGTGCCGGAGGCCACCTCCAGCAGAGTGTTGGCCTGACTCTTGGCGGGGGTGTAGTTGAGAGAGTAGGCCTCCGCCTGCTCCATGCCTGCCGACCCGCTTTCCACGGAGAAGCTCAGGTCCTTAATGCTGTCCACCGTCTGGTACTTGTCCGCCTGGTCGGCCTTGACCACCACCACCTGGGCGTTGTTGAAGTAGGGGTTGGAGCACTCCATGGCCTCCTTCACGTCCTCGGTGAGGGTCATGCCGTTCCAAGCCACGTCAATGGTCTTGCCGTCCAGCTCCATGATCTTGCTGTCCCAGTCGATGAGCTGGAACTCCACCTCCACCCCCAGGCTCTCGGCAAAGAGGGTGGCCATGTCGGCGTCGAAGCCCACCCAGTTGCCATTCTCGTCCTGGTAGTCCATGGGCTCAAACTCGGTGATGCCCACCACCAGGGTGCCCTTGTCCTGGACATAGGCCAAATCGCTGGTGGGTTCGGTGTTTTTCGCGTCTTTCCCGCTGCAAGCGGCCAGGCTCAGCCCCATGGCCAGGGCCAGCGCCAGAGAAATCATCTTTTTCATATCCTCATATCCTCCTCATTGGGGCCCTCCTGTGGGTGGAGGAGCCAGTGACGGTATTTTAGCACAGTAATGAGATAATGTAAAGAGGTAAAAAGAAAAGTTGTCCCCGGCGGAAGGACAGTTCCGCCGGGGACGCACAGATGTACACAAATTAACCGTTGCCGGTGGGGATGAAGGGGCGGATGGCCATGGCCACATTGGAGATGGGCATGGTCTGGAGCCACACTTTGCCGGGGCCGGTGAGCAGGGTGTTGAAGAGACCCTCACCGCCCAGGAACTTGTTTTTCAGCCCGGGCACCTGCTGGATGTCCATAGTGACGGTGGGGGAGAAGCCGGCCACGTTGCCGGTGTCCACCACGATTTGCTGCCCCGGTGCCAGGTCGTACTCAATGAGCTCGCCGTCAATTTCCGCAAAGGCCACGCCGCGCCCGGACAGGCGCTGCATGATAAAGCCCTCGCCGCCGAAGAAGCCCGCCCCCAGCTTGCGGCTGAAGTGGATGGACAGGTCCACCGTGGACTCCGCGGCCAAGAAGGCGTTTTTCTGCAAGATCATCTCCTGGCCGGGCCCGATGTTCAGGGGCATGATCTTGCCGGGGAAGCTGGAGCCAAAGGCGATCATACCCTGGCCCCGGGCGGTGTAGATGTTCTGGAACATGCTCTCTCCTGAGAGGGCCCGGGAAAACATCTTGCCCAGACCGCCCCCGGAGGTCTCCATGGCCATGTTGGGGCTCATCCACACCATGGAGCCCCGCTCGGTGATCATTTGCTCCCGGTCCTGCAAGTGGCAGATGACCACGGGGAATGCGCCGCCGGTGATTTCGTATCTCATAGAAATCCTCCCTTTCGTTTCTCTGGTTAGCCCCATGATACCTGTGGGACAAGGGGGCTGTCAAGGGCAGAAAAAGTCCTTTACAAATCCCGCCCCGTGGGCTATAATCTCCTATGGGAATGAAGTGCTCCCACGGGCAACCGAAACCGCTGTGTTCAGCTGATGACTTCTGTGATTTATTTTGGTCACAGGGGGCATTGGCTTTTTTTGTGGCCGCAAGGAGGAAACAACTATGTTAACATCCCTGGCACTCATATTCCTGGTGGGCCTGTCCATGGCGGCCATCGTCCAGCAGCTCAAGCTGCCCCGCATCATCGGGATGCTCATCACTGGCATTGTGGTGGGCCCCTATGTACTCAATTGGCTGGACCCGTCCATTCTGTCCATCTCGGCGGAATTGCGCCAGATGGCCCTCATCATCATCCTGCTGAAAGCGGGCCTGTCCCTCAACCTGTCCGACCTGAAAAAGGTGGGCCGTCCGGCGGTGATGATGTCCTTTGTCCCTGCCAGCTTTGAGATTTTGGGCTATGTGCTGGTGGCTCCCCACCTGCTGGGGGTCAACATCATGGAGGCCGCCGTCATGGGCGCTGTGCTGGGGGCTGTGTCCCCGGCGGTGGTGGTGCCCCGGATGGTGCAGCTGATGGAGACGGGGTACGGCACCAAAAAGGGCATCCCCCAGATGATTCTGGCCGGGGCCTCCTGTGATGATATCTTTGTCATCGTCCTCTTCACCACCTTCACGGGCATGGCCCAGGGTGGTAATCCCCAGCTCATGGACTTTGTCAACATCCCCGTGTCCATCGTCCTGGGTGTGGCCTTGGGCGCTGTGGTGGGGTGGCTCCTCAGCCGCTTTTTCGAGACCGCCTACGCCCACCAGCACTGCGTGCGCAACAGCACCAAGGTCATCATCGTCCTGGGCGTGTCCTTCACCCTGATGGCAGTGGAGACCTGGCTGGAGGGCATCGTGTCGGTCTCCGGTCTGCTGGCCGTGGTGAGCATGGCCTGCGTGCTGAAAATCAAGAGCCCCGCCTTTGTCTCCAAGCGCCTGTCCGAGAAGTTCGGCAAGCTGTGGATTGCCGCCGAGGTCATCCTCTTCGTGTTGGTGGGCGCCGCTGTGGATATCCGCTACACCATGAGTGCCGGAGGGGCCGCTGTGCTGATGATTCTGTGCGCTCTGCTGTTCCGGGCTGTGGGCGTGTGCCTGTGCGTGGCGGGTACCAAGCTCACCCGGAAAGAGCGCCTGTTCTGCGTCATCGCCTACCTGCCCAAGGCCACGGTGCAGGCCGCCATCGGCTCGGTGCCTCTGGCCATGGGCCTGCCCTGCGGACAGATCGTGCTGTCGGTGGCGGTGCTGGGCATCCTCATCACCGCACCCCTGGGGGCCATCGGGATGGACGCCACCTATCGGAAGCTGCTGACCCGGGAGAACTTGGAAGAATAAGAGTACAAACGAGGTGTTTTCATGGAACCCATCGCCCACATTCATACGGATTTCACCAGTAAATTCGGGGTCCCCCGCCAGGCGGGGCTGGTGAAGGAGCTCCGGGCCGCCATTGTCTTTGCCCCGGAGTATCGGAACCCGGAGGCGCTGCGGGGCTTAGACGGCTTCTCCCACCTGTGGCTCATCTGGGAGTTCTCCCAGTGTGTGGGCAAGCCCTGGTCCCCCACGGTGCGCCCGCCCCGGCTGGGGGGCAACGCCCGTATGGGGGTGTTTGCCACCCGGTCCCCCTTCCGGCCCAACCCCATCGGCCTGTCCTGTGTGGAGCTGGTGGGGGTGGAGGAGCATACCCCCCAGGGCCCGGTGATCTATGTGGCGGGGGCGGACCTCATGGACGGCACCCCCATCTATGACATCAAGCCCTATGTGCCCTATGCCGACTGCCACCCCGAGGCGGTGGGAGGCTTTGCCCAGGATGCCCCGGAGCAAAAGCTGAAGGTGGATATTCCGCCGCACCTGCTCTGCCTCATCCCCGAGGGGAAGCGGGAGGCCCTGGTGGGAGTGCTGGCCCAAGACCCCCGGCCCCCCTACCAGCGGGACAGCCAGCGGGTGTACGGCTTCGGCTTTGGCGGGCTGGAGGTGCACTTCACCGTGGACAACGGCGTAGCCCGGGTCGTGGACATCCACGGGTGAGGGGGACGCTGGTATGGACATGATACGCACCACGGAAGCCCTAAAATTCCAGGACTTCCTCCGCTACCCGGACATTCGGGTGGAGGAGGGGGAGTTTGCCTTTGTCACCGGGCGCAGCGGGGCGGGGAAGAGCACCTATCTGCGGCTGCTCAATGGGTCCATTCCCGCCGACCCAGGCTGTATTTTCTACCGGGGCATCCCCCTGGAGGAGTACCAAATCTTGCCCTATCGCCGCCAGGTGCTGCTGGTGCCCCAGGCGGTGTACCTGATTCCGGGCACCATTTTGGACAACTTCCACTTCTACTACGACGTCCGGCGGCAGCAGCGCATCGACGGGGAGCGGGCGGCGGAGTTTTTGCGCCGCTGCTGCCTGGACTTCCCGGTGGATACCTCCTGTGACACCCTGTCCGGGGGAGAGCGGCAGCGGGTGTTCTTGGCCATTTTCCTCTCCCTGGCCACCGACGTGGTGCTGCTGGACGAGCCCACGGCGGCCCTGGATGAGGCCACCGCCCGGCAGGTGCTGGCAAACATCAAGGATTATTGCAAGGGGCAGGGGCTCACCGCCCTGTGTGTCTGCCACAGCCCCAAGCTGGTGGAGATCTTTGCCGACCGGGTGATTGAGGTGGGAGGCGCGCAATGAACGGGATTATTCAACTGCAACTAGGGCAGTTTTTGCTCATCTATCTGCTGCTTCTGGTGGTGCTGGTGGTGATGCGGGTGTGCCGCATCGACCAGACCCGTCTGCTGGTGGTGTCCAGCATGAAGATGACGGTGCAGCTCATCCTGGCAGGGCTCATCCTCACCTACATCTTTGAACACCCACACCCCCTGTTTGTGGTGGCCTATCTGGGGGCCATGACGGGATTTTCCATCCACCGGGTACTGAGCAAGAACCGGGACTTGAATCCCCGGTTCCGCCTGGTCACCGGGGTGTCCATCGCCGGGGCGGGGCTGTGTGTGTTGGCCTACTTTGTGGCGGTGGTGGTGGGAGAGGGCCTGTTCAACCCCCAGTATGTCATCCCCATCGGGGGTATGGTTATGGGCAACACCATGACCGGGGTGTCCCTGGGGGTAAAGACCTTCCGGGAGTCCATCCACGACCAGCGCAGCAAGATTGAGGCGCTGGTGTGCGTGGGGGCCTCGGCGGAGGACATTTTGCTGCCCTTTGTCCGTCAGGCCCTGGAGACCGCCATGCTGCCCACCCTCAACTCCATGGTGGGTATGGGCATTGTCTCCCTGCCCGGGATGATGACCGGCCAGATTCTGGCAGGTACCCTGCCCATGACCTCCATTCTCTATCAGATCGCCATTATGATTGCCATCTGTACCGCCGTCACCTGTGCCTGTTTTGGCACGCTGTATTTCGGCAGCAAGACGCTGTACGACAAGAAGCGGCAGATCATTCAACTGTAAAAACGCTAAAACACCCAGAGTATACCGTTTCTTCGGTGTGCTCTGGGTGTTTTTTGACTGTGTTCAATCTTTGATGACGGTATAGAACTTTTGATAGCGGCTTTTTGGTTTTTCTGGAATGGTCATAGCCAACTGGTTAGACTCCAACAGCGGTTTTACGTGGTGTTGCATGGCATAGAATGTGGTTTTCAGGCCCAAAAAGTCCTGGATTTCCTGGCGAGAGCGGGGTGTTTTACAAAAATCCAGCAGCCGATCTGTGGGATTGGTGGGGGTGACAGGCTGGGGAGACGGTGTTTCGGTTTGAGCGGTGACGGGCTGATTATACAGAGTGACCACAAACTCATGGCGACGGTTTTCAAATTTTGGTTCTGGCAGACCGTGTTCTCTCATGGCTCGGCGCATGGTGGGAATACCGGAATATCGGTTTTCTGCCTTGGTCAAGCTTTCTGTCATCACCGCAAGGGCAGGATTGCGCAGATCAGGACGGCATTTGCCCAGCTGTTCTACGCTCATGCGTCCGTATAAGCTGCCGGGGCTATGCACTTCCACACGGTCAGAGAAGAAGTCAATTTGAACAGGGGTTCCCTCTGTATAGATGCTATAATCTCGATGGATCAAGGCGTTTAAAATGGCTTCCCGTAGAGCGTCCAAAGGATATTCGGTGTAATCTACCCGCTGGCCAGTCTCTTGGCTAATGGTAGTGCGGACTTTCATGTTGCGCATACAAAAATTGAGGGCTTCGGTGACCATGGTGGGAATGGTACCCTCAATTCGTTTGTTGTCTAGAAAGCGGGAGGAGTCCTGGCTGATATCTCCAATTTCGGTACCGGGCACTACTATGGCGGTGATGCCAAGCTGGGGAAAATACCCCTGGGGGTAGATGCCGAAATTCATGACGGCGGCCAGAGTGGGAATGCCATTTCGGGTGATGTTTAACATCTCATAAGCTTGTTCCGGGGAAAACTGAGAAAAGCCGGGGCGCTCCACGCTCTTTTGCAGGAGATAATGCTGGAGCAGAGTTTGGTCCAACATAGACAGATTGGCTCGCTCTACCGGGCGTTCGTCGTCGTGGAGGTGCTTTCGAAATGCCTCGTAGGTGTATAGCTCGTAGTCTGTCATGGTTTGATCGGAATCGCCTACCCGGATATATGCCCCTTTTGTGCGGCCTGCACCGCTGTAGTAGCAGGGACGCTGGGAGATATCCAGAGCGGGAATCTCAGCGGAGCAAATCCACTTGCCATCCAGTTCTGCCAGAGTAAAAACGGCTCGGACCCGGGGCTCCATTTGAAGGCACTGGGCGGCTACTTTCTTCTGTAAATCTTGTGGGTCATATACTCCCACCACTTGATAGTCTGAGGTCTCGTCTATGCCGAAAAGAATGGTTCCACCACTGTCCTGATTGGAGAAGCTGGAGAGTGTATCGTACAAACGCTTGGGACAGTCTACATGGGCTGCTTTTACCTCAGTGGTCTGTTCTTCTGCCTTTTGTCTGCAAACTCTCTGGGCCAATTCCACTAATTCTTCTGCTAACAATGGACTCACCTCCGGTTAATAAGCTAAGATTAGCAAAATATTTTTGCAAAATCAAGAGAATTAAGCAAAATGATTTAGCTTATTTTGAAATTAAGCAAAATATTTTGTGGATTTATGAGAAATAAACAAACTGGCTTTGCATTTGTAGTTCATGAAGCGGGGGCAAGTCACAAACAGGGAAGAAAAAACAGACGATACAGAATGGAAACTGTATCGTCTGTTTTTCATTACTTTTGTAAGCCTTTCGCCAGGGCAATGAGGAGGTCAAGCTGTTCGTTAGACAACCCTTTTGCAATGGTGTATAGCTCAGAGGCTTTGGTGGGATTCTGTGTCTCCGTATCGAATAGCTCCTTGGGAGTAATGCCCAAGTAGTCACAAATATAAAAAATTCCGGTGAGAGAAGGCATGGATTTTCCCGTCTCAATGTTATTGATGTAGCCGGGATTTTGCCCCATGGATAGGCTCATATCACGAGCGGAAACGCCTTTGTCTGTTCGGAGTTTGGCCAAACGCAGGGAAAATTCTTGTTCCGTCATGCAATCATCACCATGCCCACGAAAATGGGAGTAGCAACTCAGTTCGAATGAAAGAGAAGCAAGCACTCATCAATGATATTTTCGATGTGTTGAAGCTGAGATGGCGTAAGCTTTTCCAGCTTGCGGGAGAGCAACAGGAGGTCTTTGTCAATTACGTCCCCTGTGAGCAGGTAATCCGCACTGACACCTAGGGCAGAGGAGATTTTTAAAAGATTTTCCGGCCTCATGGCCCGTTTGCCTGCCTCTGCATAGGACACAAACTGAGTGGTCATATCGCCCTTTTCTGCCAAGGCTTCTTGTGTCAGACCCAACTGCTTGCGGCGCTCTGTGATGCGATGACCGATTTCTTTCAAACACAAATCGTTGTCAGACACCATCTCACCTCCTTCTCATATTGTTAAATTATATCAACAAGACGGAAAATTATAAGCGCAAGTTGTTGACTTAAATCCACAATGCGATATAATAGAACAAGTAAAAAACCCATTTGTGAGGCGGGGGTGTTTCCGCTCACAAATGGGGTGATATGAGAAGGAGTTATCTCTGTAAGCCTTTTGCCAGGGCAATGAGGTGGTCTAGCTGTTCAGGCTCCAAGGTTTTGGCCACTTCCAAGAGCTCCGAGGCCTTGGATGGGGCGGTGGTCTGGGTGTCGAAGAAGTCCCTTGGAGAAATCCCCAGATAGTCGCAGATATAGAAAAATGCCGCCATAGATGGCAAATTAACACCGTTTTCGATGTTATTGATGTATCCGGCACTTTGTCCGATGGACAGACTCATATCTCTGGCAGACACGCCTTTTTGTACCCGAAGTTGGGTCAGTCGTTTGATAAATTCCTCTTTCTCCACAGTCTCCACCACCTTTTGTATGATTGTACTATATGGTATAGTAAAAACTATATAGTTCAATCATTGATTTGCGCCCGTATAACTACTATAACTAGATAAACAATAAATAATATATAATTAGAATAGATGTGACAGACATGAGAGAACAGACCGCTTGTTTTACCGGACACCGTAGCATTCCGCCCCAGCAGTTGGAGGACTTGACTCAGCGGCTGTGGGCAGCGGTGGAGAATGCCATTGGCCGGGGATACCGCTATTTTGGGGCGGGGGGTGCCTTGGGTTTCGACACGCTGGCGGCTCAGACGGTGCTGGAGTTGAAAAGAGACCACCCCCATATCCGCCTCATTTTGGTGCTGCCCTGTCTGTCTCAGGCAGAGCGGTGGAATAGGGAGCAGCAGCAGACCTATGAAGCCATCAAGGCCCAGGCGGACAAGGTGGTGTACACGTCCCAAGGGTACCACCGTGGATGTATGCATGTGCGCAACCGCCATCTGGTGGACCACAGCAGTCTGTGCATTAGCTATCGGACCCAGCCCACGGGCGGGACTGCATACACGGTGGACTATGCCACGGCCCAGGGGCTGGAGGTGGTGAACCTGGGGGAGACACCATGAGAAAAAGCACACGCTGATGGATTCAGCGTGTGCTTTTTCTATGCCAGCGCTCCCAGAGCCAAGAACATGAGAGACAGCACCAGCAGGATGGCCAACAGCTTCCAGATGAACTTTAAAAACGCCCCATAGGGCACATGGCCCAGGGCCAGGGCCCCCATCACCACTGCACTGGTGGGGGTGATGAGGTTAATAAGCCCCGAGGCGGTCTGAAAGGCGGTGATGACCACCTCTCGCCCCACCCCCGCAAAGTCCGCCAGAGGGGCCATAATGGGCATGGACAGGGTGGCCAGCCCTGAGGAGGAGGGGATGAGGAAGGACAGGGGCAGGTATAAAAGGAAGGTGAGCAGGGTAAAGCTCACCGCCCCCGCCCCCCGCAGGGCCTGTTCCCCCCAGTAGAGCACCGTGGAGGTGATCTGGCCCCCGTTCATGATGACGGTGATCCCCCGGGAGATGCCGATGATAAAGGCCACCCCCAGAAGGTCCGCGGCCCCGTGAATGAAGGCCCCCACCGTCTCCTCCTCCCCCAGCCCGCAGCACACCCCAACCAGGATGGAGGCGGCCAGGAACAGGGCGGACAGCTGGGGGAACCACCAGCCCAGGGTGGGCAGGGGTAGCCCCATGTCGTCAAAGGGAATGACGGCGTAGATCATCACCAGGAAGGTGAGGGCAAAGAGCCCCAGGGCCAGAGACTGCACCCAGGTCAGCTTGGCCCCGTCCGAACCCTGGGCGGCAAAGCGGGCGGTGTAATCGGCCCGACGGCTGGCCATCAGGGAGGTCTCCGGGTGGGCTTTGACCCGGGCGGCGTAGCGCATCACAAAATAGATGGACGCCGCCAGCATCACCACCAGCATAAGAAGGCGCAGCAGCATCCCGGTGCCCAGGGACACCCCGGCAAAGCCGGCGGCGATGCCGGTGGCGAAGGGGTTGACGGTGGAGGCCAGGGTGCCCACCCCAGCCCCCACCAAAATCACCGCCACAGCGGTGATGGGGTCATACCCGGCGGAGATGAAAATGGGCAGCACCAGAGGGTAAAAGGCGATGGTCTCTTCCGCCATGCCGAAGGTGGTGCCCCCCAGGGCGAACACCAGCATCAATATGGGGATGAGCAGGGTCTCCTTGCCCCGGAGCTTGGCCACCAGGGCGGAAATGCCCCGGTCAATGGCCCCGGTTTTGCCCACCACCCCCAGAAACCCGCCCACCATGAGGATAAAGGCGGCGATGTCGATGGCCTCGTACAGCCCCTCCAGGGGGGCGGTGAACACCGAGGTGATGGGCTGGCCCTGCTGGGGAATCTGCTCATAGGTGCCTGCCACCGGCTCCCCCTCCGCTCCCGTCTGGTAGCGTCCGGCGGGGATGACCCAGGTGAGAATGGTCATCACCAGCAGCAGGGAGAGGAGAATGGTGTAGGCGGTGGGCATGCGAAAGGATTTCATAGTGTACCTCCTTACGGAGAAATGAATACAGGCTTGCCAGCCTGGTGGGGACGCTACCCGCTAGGGGTGACTTTTGTTCGGGCAAAAGTCACCAAAACCCGCCTAGGGCGTTCCTCCCCAGGTACCCCCCTGGGGTACTGGGCTGTAACTGCGTCAAGTCTAGGTTCGGCCCGTCACCCTTGCTGTGGCTCCTGGCTCTGCTATGATACCAGGCTACCCTAGGCAGCTGGCCCTATAGCTGGGTGCTTTCCATATCCGGGCCGACCCTGGTCAAGCGGCGTTCCCGCCGCCGGGAACCTGGTCTCCGGCAACTGGGAACAGTTGCATACCAGGGTAAGGCTCTGGGGGTAGAAGATTGTACCAGCAGAGGAGTAGATACAACCTATAGAACGGAACGCCATCTATGTGACATGAACGAGTCCAGGGCCGAACAGAGAAGAACGCAGGCCCAGCCCCGTACCAGCGGGGTGGATTCCACAAGGCGGGGGAAGGCCCCGCCTTTGGCGATTCTTTCCCCGATTTCTCATCGGGGAGAAATCGGGCCCAGCGGAGCGTCCCCGGCGGGGACGGTGGTTTTCACCACAGAAATCGGAGAAGAACAGGCCCTCTCGGTCAGCTTTTGGGCAGATGACTCCCTTCATGCAAGGGGGCCATTTGTCAGGCCGTCACCCGGGTGCCGCACTTCCCCGCCAGGGCCTCCAGCCCCCGGTCCAGGCTGGTGATAATGGCGGTCCGGCCCCGGGCGGAGCGGGCAAACTGAATGGCCGCTTTCACCTTGGGCAGCATGGAGCCCTCCCCAAAGTGCCCCTGGTGGGCGTACTGCTCCAGGGTCTCCGCCTTTACCTCGCCCAGGTCCTCCTGCTGAGGGGTGCCGAAGTGGAGGGCCACAGCGGGCACCTCGGTGAGAATCATCAGCACGTCCGCCTCCATCTCAATGCCCAGACGGCAGGCGGCCAAATCCTTGTCGATGACGGCGGCCACCCCTTCCAGGTGTCCGTCCGCCCCCTCCACCACCGGAACGCCCCCGCCGCCGCAGGCGATGGTGATGGTGGTGTTCCACAGCCTTTTCATGGTGCCGATCTCCACAATGCGCTGCGGGCTTGGAGAGGGCACCACCCGGCGGTACCCCCGCTGGCCGTCTTGGCGCATGTGATAGCCCCGCTCCCGGGTGAGGGCGTCCGCCTGGGCCTGGGTGTAAAAGGGCCCGATGGGCTTGGTGGGATGGGAGAAGGCGGGGTCCTGGGGGTCCACCACCACCTGAGTCACCACCGTCACCACCGGGATGTGCTTGCCCTGGGTCCGTAGGGCGGCGGTGAGGGTCTGCTGGATGTGGTAGCCGATATAGCCCTGGCTCATGGCCCCGCACACGTCAAAGGGCATAGGGGGCGTCACGTCACGGGCGGTCTCGCTGGCCAGCAGGATGCGCCCCACCTGGGGGCCGTTTCCGTGGACGATGGCCAGTTCATACCCGGACACCGACAGCTGGGACAGCTGCTGGGCGGTGCGCTGGAGCACCTGATGTTGAGACTGGGCGGTGGGGGGGAGCTGCTTGTCCTCCAGGGCGTTGCCCCCCAGGGCCACCACCACTTTGGTGGCCCCCCTCATAGGGTTGCCACCAGAATGGCACGGATGGCGTGCATCCGGTTTTCCGCCTCGTCAAAGACCACCGAGTGACGGGAGCGGAACACCTCGTCGGTGACCTCCCGGATGTCCACCCCCTTGTCCATCCACTCACGGGCCAGCTTGGTGTCGAAGTTGTGGAAGGAGGGCAGGCAGTGCATGAAGATGACCTCGGGATTCCCCGTGGCGGCCAGCATGGTGTGGTCGATGCGGTAGGGGGTGAGCAGCTTGGCCCGCTGAGGGATGAGCTCCTCCTCCCCCATGGAGGCCCAGATGTCCGAGTAGAGCACGTCCGCCCCCTTCAACGCGTTGGGGTCGCAGGTCAGGGTGATGTTGGCCCCGGAGATGGCCCCCTCCTGCTTGCAGGCCTCCAAAATGGTCTTGTCCGCCCCGTCAATGAGTTCCTGGGGCCCGTAGCCCACAAAATCCACTCCCATCTTGCAGCAGCCGAACATCCAGGCATAGCACATGTTGTTGCGCACGTCCCCCACAAACACCACTTTGCAGTCCTTCAGGGGCTTGCTCAAGTGCTCTTCCATGGTCATCATGTCTGCGATGATCTGGGTGGGGTGGTCCAGGTCGGTGAGGCCGTTGTACACGGGCACCCCGGAGTATTTGGCCAGGGTCTCCACGTTGGCCTGGTCGTAGCCCCGGTACTCGATGCCGTCAAAAAAGCGGCCCAGCACCTTGGCGGTGTCCTCCATGGACTCCTTTTTTCCCATCTGGGAGGAGCCGGGGTCCAGGTAGGTCACCCGGCCCCCCTCTTCGGCCATGGCCACTTCAAAGGAGCAGCGGGTGCGGGTGGAGGTCTTTTCAAAGAGCAGCACGATGTGCTTGCCTTTGAGGGCCTCCCCGTGGAGCCCCATCTGCCGCTTGGCCTTCAGGGAATGGCCCAGGTCCAGCAGGTAGCGGATTTCCTGGGCGGAGAGGTCCATGAGGGTGAGGAAGGATTTTCCTTTCAGATTCACTGCCATAGTTGTGGTCTCCTTTGCAAAATAGATTAGATGGCGCCCCGTACCAGGGGCATGGTCATACACCGGGGGCCGCCCCGGCCCCGGGACAGCTCGCTGCTGGGAATGGTGAGCACCTCAATGCCCGCCTCCTCCATGACCCGGTTGGTGACGTGGTTGCGGGAGTAGGCCACCACCCGGCCGGGGGCCAGACAGAAGGTGTTGGAGCCGTCGTTCCACTGCTCCCGGGCGGCGTCGATCACCGAGCCGCCGCCGCACTTGAGCAGGGTGACGGAGTCCAGATTCAAATGCTCTTTCAGAATGTTTTCCAGGCTGTCCTCCTCTTCGGTGATGGACAGGTGGGCCCCCTCCTCCAGCTCCAGCACGAAGAGGCGCAGGTGGGAGGAGATGCCCGGGTGCATGGTGAATTTGTCGTGGTCCACCATGGTAAACACCGTGTCCAGGTGCATGAAGGCCCGGTTTTTGGGGATGTCAAAGGCCAGCACCTTGGTAAAGCCCACCTGGGGGGAGAGAAGCCGCTTGGCCAGCTGCTCAATGGCCCAGGGCTGGGTGCGCTGGGAGATGCCGATGGCCACCACCTGGGGGGAGAGCACCAGGATGTCGCCCCCCTCCATGGAGGCGGGGGCGGCCCGGTCGTAGTACACCGGGGTGCCCTTGTACTGGGGGTGGTAGGCGAAGATATACTGGGCGAAGAGGGTCTCCCGCCGCCGGGTGACGGTGTGCATCCGGTGGATGGTTACCCCGTTGCCCATGGCGGCGAAGGGGTCCCGGGTAAAGTACAGGTTGGGGATGGGGTCCAGGACAAAGGGATAGTCGTCTTCCAGGTAGTCGGTGAGGTTTTTCCGCCCGTAGCCCCGCACCTGGGACTTGCGCAGCCCCGCCATCATGGCCGAGACCATGTTGTGGGTGGACATGGACAGAAAGTGGTCGGCGATCATGGCGGTGCGCTTGGTGCCCCGCACCCCCGCCTCGGCGATATACGCCCGGACAAACTGCTCCTTCACCGCTCCGTCGGTGAGGGACTCGCTCACCAGGTCGGTGAGGTACACCACCTCCACGCCGTTGTCCCGCAGCAGCCCACAGAAGGCGTCGTGCTCCTCCTGGGCGATTTTCAGATAGGGGATGTCGTCGAAGAGCAGGCGCTCCATATACTCCGGCATCAGGTTTTCCAGCTCGCCCCCGGGGCGGTGGAGCAGCACCCGCTTCAAGGGGCCAATTTCGCTTTTGATGTCAATGGCCGGCTGACCCATGCAATCACTCCTTTGGGTTTCACTTGCATGGATAGGGTTTCCCATGGGAGAAAAAGTATGCAAAAAAAATCCTGTGGCCCTCTTTTGAGGGCCACAGGAAATGATCAGGGGGATATGGGGAGATGCGGAACGATTAGCGGCGGCGGCGACGGACAGCCACTGCGCCGACTCCAGCCAGGGCCAGCACGCACACCGCCAGGATACCCACATACACAGTCAGGTGGCTGTGGTCGCCGGTGGACGGGACAGTGCTGCCGGCCTGGGGCTGGGTGCTGGGCTGGGTGCTGGGCTGGGTGCTGGGCTGGGTGCTGGGCTCAGTGCCAGGCTCAGTGCCAGTGGCGGGAATGGTCTCCGTGGCACCCAGGGCGCCGCACACGGTGCATTCCTGGTGACGGCTGCCTGCCTGGGTGGCAGTGGGCTCCTGGTCCACCACCCACTCATAGGAGTGGCCCAGAGCCGCCACGGGGGTGTCGGTGTAGGTGTCACCGCACACCGAGCAGGTGTGGGTGGTGTATCCATCCTGGGTGCAGGTGGGGGCGGTGACTGTGTCCACATAGTGGTGGCTGGCGGGGATCGCCTCATCCCGGGTCTCGCCGCAGACGGTGCAGGCATAGCGCATGGTGCCGTTTTCCGTGCAGGTGGCAGGGGTGAGGACAGTGCCCTGGTCCCAGGTGTGGCCAGTGGCGGGGATGGTCTGGACATCGGTGACGGCATCGCACTGAGAGCAGTGGATGG
>NHCFR05603__coassemble_851_pt1 | contig 16921 bp, 21 predicted proteins | sample NHCFR05603__metabat2_high_PE_050 | metagenome-assembled genome bin NHCFR05603 | reverse complement strand
ACTAGAACCCCTGTTTTCGCTTCATGAAAACAGGGGTTTTTGGACAGTCTGAATCACCTGTCTGGATGGCATCCAGACAGGTGCTTTTCATGTTATTTACAGGTTCTCTTCCAGGAACTTCTTCATGGCAGCGGCAGCCTCTTCCTCCCGCTCCCCTTCCACCGTGATGGTGATCTCGTGACCCTTCTTGATGGCCAGCCCCATCAGCTTCATCAGCTGAGAGGCCTTCACCGTCTTGCCCTCCTTGGTAATGGAGATGACGGTGGGCTCAAAGCTCTTGGCCACCTTGGCCAGCTGTCCGGCGGGGCGGGCGTGGATGCCCAGCTCGTCACGAATGGTATGGACACCGTGGCCATCACCTGGGACCAGCAGGCCGGGACCTACCACTATGAGTATCTGGACCGGAACACCGGCTGCGCCAACGCCATGCACTTTGTCAACTCCCAGGGTCAGGACGTCATCGTGGGCACCAACCGGGAAATCGACGAGATCGCCCTGTACACCGTCACCGAGTAATTCCCATATGAGTGCCAAGGCCCTGTTTCTGGATTTGGACGGCACCCTGCTCAACGACCAAAAGGAGATCACCCCCGGCAACCGCGCTGCCATCGAGGCGGCCCTGGCTGCGGGACATCAGGTGGTCATCACCACGGGCCGCCCCCTGGTCAGCGCCCGGGAGCAGGCCCGGCGGCTGGGCATTCCTATCGAAAACACCGTGGCGGCGGGGGACGCCGCCAACGACCTGTCCATGCTCCGGGCCGCTGGAATCGGGGTGGCCATGTGCAACGGCACCGACGAGGCCAAAGCGGCCGCCGACGCCGTCACCTGCCGGGACAACAATCATGACGGGATTGCTGAAATTATTGAGAAATATCTGGTTCATCGGTGAGATTTGTGGTAGAATTAGTGGTGCTGCATCCGCTGTCTCACAGGCCGTGGGATGCCCACCAACCTCTTGTCAGGTGATTTGGTGTGCAAAATGTCCCATTTTGGCGGTGAACGGGCGGAAAAAGTGAATATTTAATCATAAATGGAGGGTTTATCTATGCTGGAAGAACTCAAGCAAAAGGTATATGAGGCCAATATGGAACTGCCTCGTCGGGGTCTTGTGACCTACACCTGGGGCAACGTCAGCGGCATCGACCGGGAAAAGGGTCTGTTTGTCATCAAACCCTCCGGTGTGGAGTACGACGAGCTCAAGCCGGAGGACCTGGTGGTCATGGACCTGCAAGGCAACAAGGTGGAGGGTGATATGAACCCCTCTTCCGACACCAAGACCCACCTGGTGCTGTACAACGCCTTCCCCCAGCTGGGCGGCATCGTCCACACCCACAGCCCCTACGCCGTAGGCTGGGCCCAGGCCGGCCGGGACATCCCCTGCTACGGCACCACCCACGCCGACTACTTCTACGGCCCCATCCCCTGTGCCCGTCACCTGACCCAGGAGGAGCTGGACGAGGACTACGAGATGAACACTGGCAAGCTCATTGTGGAGGAGTTCCAGGCCCGGGGCATTGACCCGGTGGCCGTCCCCGCCGTAATCTGCCACAGCCACGGCCCCTTCACTTGGGGCAAGGACGCCGCTCAGGCTGTCTATCACGCCGTGGTGCTGGAAGAGGTGGCCAAGATGGCCATGTTCACCCGTCAGGTGGACCCCAGCGCCGCTCCGGCTCCCCAGCGCATTCAGGACAAGCACTACATGCGCAAACACGGCCCCAACGCCTACTACGGCCAGGGCAAACACTAAGGCTGACCACCAGCCAACACCAAGAAGGAGGAAGTTTGCATGACTTCTGCGGAAGAAAAATCCCTAAAGCTCACCGCCGTCTCCGTGCGGGAGGGCGTGCTCACCGGCACCCACGCCGCCAAGGCTGGACATCCCGGCGGCTCCCTGTCCGCCGCCGACCTGTTCACCTATCTCTATTTTAAAGAGATGCGCATCGACCCCGCCAACCCCCGTTGGGAGGATCGGGACCGCTTCGTCCTCTCCAAGGGTCACACCGCCCCCGGCCTGTATGCCGCTCTGGCCAACCGGGGCTACTTCCCCGTGGAGGACCTGCTCACCCTGCGCCACATCGGCAGCCACCTCCAGGGCCACCCCAACATGAACCTGACTCCCGGCATTGATATGTCCACTGGCTCTCTGGGCCAGGGCCTGTCCGCTGCCGCTGGCATGGCCAAGGGCGCCAAGTTCCTGAACAAGGACATCAACGTCTACAGCCTGTTGGGCGACGGCGAGCTGGCTGAGGGCCAGATCTGGGAGGCCACCATGTTTGCCGCCCACTACAAGCTGGACAACCTGTGCATCATCGTGGACATCAACGGCCTGCAGATTGACGGCCGCACCTGCGACGTGATGAACACCGAGCCCGTGGACGCCAAGTTCGCCGCCTTCGGCTGCGACGTGGTGAAGATTAACGGCCACGACTTCCAGGAGATGGAGACCGCCTTTGCCAAGTTCCACGCCAACCACGGCACCGGAAAGCCCACCGCCATCCTCATGACCACCACCAAGGGTAAGGGTGTGTCCTACATGGAGGATCAGGCCGGCTGGCACGGCAAGGCTCCCAACGATGAGGAGTACGCACAGGGTATGGCAGAACTGGCAGCCGCTCGGGCTGCCCTGGAGGTGTAATCATGGCAGAAGTAAAGAAAGTTGCAACCCGTGACAGCTACGGCAACGCTCTGAAGGAGCTGGGCGAGACCCACGCCAACCTGGTGGTGCTGGACGCCGACCTGGCCGGAGCCACCAAGACCGCTATCTTCAAGAAGGCGTTCCCCGAGCGCCACTTCGACTGCGGCATCGCCGAGGCCAACATGGTCAACGTGGCCGCCGGTCTGTCCACCATGGGCTTTGTGCCCTTTGCCGCCACCTTCGCCATGTTCGCCGCCGGGCGGGCCTACGAGCAGGTGCGCAACACCGTGGGCTATCCCCACCTGAACGTGAAGATCGGCGCCACCCACGGCGGTATCTCCGTGGGCGAGGACGGCGCTTCCCACCAGTGCTGTGAGGACTTCGCCCTCATGCGCACCATCCCCGGCATGACCGTCATGTGCCCCTCCGACGACGTGGAGGCCCGCAAGATGGTGAAGGCCGCCTACGAGATGGAGGGCCCCGTATACATGCGCTTTGGCCGTGCTGCCACCCCCGTGTTCCACGACGAGGACTATGACTTCCAGATCGGCAAGGGCGAGGTGATCCAGGACGGCACCGACGTGGCCATCATCGCCACCGGCATCATGGTGCCCGAGGCCATCGAGGCTGGCAAGGCTCTGGCCGAGGCTGGCATTTCCGCCCGGGTCATCAACATGGCCACCATCAAGCCCCTGGACGAGGAGCTGGTGCTGAAGGCCGCAAAGGACTGCGGCAAGATCGTCACCGTGGAGGAGCACTCCATCATCGGTGGTCTGGGCGAGGCCGTGTGCGGCCTGCTGGCCGAGCAGTGCCCCACTCCCGTGCGCCGCATCGGCGTCAACGACGAGTTCGGCCACTCCGGCCCCGCCGCCGCTCTGCTCCAGCAGTTCGGTCTGTGCGCCGACCATATTGTCGAGGTGACCAAGTCCCTGGTGTCCCAGGGCTAATTTCAAGGAGGCGGCCCATGGTACTTGTTTGTCCCTCGGTGCTCTCCGCAGACTTCACCTGCCTGGGAGAGGACTGCGCCCGGGTGCTGAACGCCGGGGCAGATATGATCCACTTTGACGTCATGGACGGCCACTTTGTGGACAACCTCAGCTTCGGCCTGCCCGTTTTGGAGACCCTGCACCACGCCCTGCCCCAGGCCGTAATGGATGTGCACCTGATGATCTCCCATCCTCTGCGCTTTGTCCACCGCTTTGCAGAGGCGGGGGCGGACTACATCACCGTCCACGTGGAGACCACCGACGACCTGTCCGCCACCCTGTCCGCCATCCACGGCTGTGGCTGCAAACGGGGCATGGCCCTCAACCCGGACACTCCCGTGGAGGCGGTGTTCCCCTACCTGGACCAGTTGGAGCTGGTGCTGGTAATGGGAGTCGTGCCCGGCCACGGCGGACAGCCCTTTGACCCCAGAGCCCTGGATAAGCTCCGGGCCCTACGGGCCGAGTGCGCCCGTCGAGGGGTCTCCCCCATTCTCTCGGTGGACGGCGGCGTCAAGCCCGGCACCACCGCCCCCCAGTGCACGGAGGCCGGTGCCACCGCCTTGGTGGCAGGCAGCGCCGTATTCGGCGCCAAGGATGCCTCCGCCGCCGTTCGACAGTTGAAAGGCTAACGGGTGAGAGGATGGGTCCGTCCGGCCCCATCCTCCCCCATCTCTCACACATTGGAGGCACGCTATGCAAAGCCAGAGTTCCATGTTTCAAGCCAGCTTTGTCTATACCGATGATATCCTCTCGGACTTCGAGCAGTTATACCATCTCAAAGGCTCCCTCTCCCCGGTGGCACGGATCATCTGCGGTGTGCTGGGTGTGGCGGGTGCCATCTACTTTGGCTTTCAGCTGTACCGCCACGGGTTCCAAATCGCCACGGCTGGCTATCTCATCGTCTGTTCCCTGATGATTCTGGTGGCGGTATCCAGCCGTCGGCGCAGCGGTGCAGACGACACCTTGAAAAAGTACCGCAAATACTACGAGAACCACCGGGCCACCTTTCGCATTGATGCCGATGGGGTGGACATGAAGCTGGAGGGCCAGAAAAACCACGCCCACAGCAAGTTCCGCCAGATTTACGGTCTGTTTGAAACGGAACGCTGTTTCTACTTCGTCATCAAGGGCAAGGCCTACTACATTCTTCCCAAAAAGGCCCTGTCCCCGGAGGACGCAGACGCTCTGCGCACCTAGCAGTGCAAAAAGAAGTTCCAATTCTATGCCCTGTAAGCCACATGCCTCTTGGATAGTCTGGTGATACTATGATTCAAGCCGTCATTTTTGACATTGACAACACGCTATACGACTATGACGCCGCCCACGCCGTGGCCTTTCAGGCCCTGACGGAGTACGCCCAACACACGCTGGGGGTAGACCCGGAGACCTTTGAGGCCCTGCACCAGCGAGCCAACCAGCTGCTCCAGGCCCGCACCGGCGGCGACTGCGCCGCCATCCACAACCGCCTGCTCCGGTATCAGATTTTGTTGGAGGAGCTGGGCAAGCCCATTCTCCACGCCCCTGTGATGGAGCGGCTGTACTGGAACACCCTCATCGACGCCGCTGTGCCCAGTCCCGGCGCACGGGACTGTCTGGAGCAGCTGCGCCAGGCGGGTCTCCGCCTGGGGGTGGGCACGGACATGACCGCCGACTGGCAATACGCCAAGCTGGAGCGGCTGAACCTGTTGTCCCTGCTGGACTTTGTGGTCACCAGCGAGGAGGTCACCCAGGAAAAGCCCGGCACCCGCTTCTTCCAGCTCTGCCGGGAGAAGGCAGGCTGTCCGGCCTCCGCCTGTGTCTTTGTGGGGGACAACCACAGCAAGGACGTGGAGGGTGCCAAACGGGCCGGGATGCGCCCGGTGTGGTACCGCCCTCACAGCGGACCAGATGCCCCCCTCCTGGTGGACAGCGTACTGGAGGTACGCAGGCTGGACCACCTGTCGGACTACCTGCTGTCGTCGCTGGGGGCCAACCATGAGAAAGAGGATGTATCATGAAACGCGATCGTCAGTCGGTCAATGACCGCCACACCCGGATTCTCTCCCTGCTGCGGGAGCGCAGAGAGATTAAGGTGGAGGAGCTGTCCCAAATTTTCGACGTCTCCCCCATGACCATTCGCCGGGATTTACAGCACCTGGAGGACCAGGGCCTGATCAGCCGTTTTTACGGCGGCGCTGTGGCGGAGCAGCCCGTCTCCCCCGCCGGAGATGCCGACCAGGTGAAGCTGTACCGGGATCTCATCAGCCAGTACGCCGCCAATCTGGTGGCGGAAAACGATCAGATCTTTATCAACGGCAGCCGCACCGCCCTGGGGCTGCTGGACTTCCTGGGGGGCAAGAATGTCCAGGTGTTCACCAACAACGGCCTGGTGTGCGCCCGAAAATATCCCTCCAACCTGCGCATCACCCTGTCCGGCGGAGAAGTGCGGGGCCAGAACGCCATTCTCACCGGGGACTGCACCATGCGCAACCTGCTCATGGTACACGCCCGGAAGGCGTTCATCGGCTGCACGGGCATCTCCCCCAATGGAGAACTGCTGTGCGGCATTCCCACGGAGCTGGGCATCAATGAGACCATGCTCAGCCACTCCGACCGCTACTTCATCCTGGCCGACCACACCAAGGTGGGCGTCATTGGCACCTATGCCAGCCTGCACTTGGAGAAAATGGGTACCGTCATCACCGATGAATTGGCCCCCGCCGCCGTGGTGGAACAGCTGCGGTATATTGGTATGGAGGTCATTCAGGTGACGAAGGGTCACCCGGGTGAGAAATAACACACAAAGTTTAAGAGGAGACAGCAAAACGGCTGTCTCCTCTTTCTCTATGTCCGTATGAGTGCAATTAGGGTCTATTTTCACACGATTTTCTCCATTAAATCCTCCATCCCGCAGCACAGCACCCGGGACAACATCACCAGATATTCCGCTTGGGCCTTGTTGATGTTCTTCTGTCGCTGCTCATACTGCTGGATGGTACGCAAAGGTACACCGGACTGTTCCGCCAATTCCCGCTGGCTCAGGCCCGCTCGCTGCCGGAATAATTTGAGATTGGTCTCCGGTTTGGCCGCCTGATACAGTTCATTCATTTTGTCGCAGAACTGCCGGATATCCATCTCATGATAGGGGAAATACAGGGCCTGGATATCCAGAATGGGCACATATCGGGTAATCTCTGCAAAACTCATGGAGGTCTCCCACTGATAGTAGGCCAAGGCCCAGCCCATCCAATATTCTTCGCTGCGGTCCATGGTGTATCGGGGCTGGATGCGCTGAACGGGAAGCCCTGCCTGCTCCAACACGTGGTAGGCCAGTTCCACCCCAGACATCCCCACCAAAAGGGTAAAATCCCCCTCTTCAAACCGAGCCGCTACTCCAGAGCCGAGAAACAGGTCAAAAAATCGGGTGATCTCATAGCCCAGATCGTACACCGCAAAATCCAGCATACGCCCCAAGGCGGTGCGGGCCTTATCCAGATAGACCTTATCGTAGGCGTGCATCACCTGGCATCATCTCCTCGTCCATGATCTGCGTGATGTACAAATCACCTTTTTGGCGGCGGTTTCGCTCCACGCTGAAATACTCTCTACGGGCGGATTTGTCCCGGACCATTTTCTTGGTATACCACTCCTGACTCTGAGCCAGTTCCGCTCCCACAAACTCCAAGCGTTCAAAGGCACGGGGACTTTTCAGTACAAACTGCTCCCCCAGCTTGCCCAGATGCATGGCATTGGTCAATTGGCGGTAGGAGATGGTGCCGTTGATGAAGTCCTGAGCAAAGGAAAAGTAGCTATCATCCGCCCGATAGCCAATGATGGCATCATAGGACTGATACTCCACCAAAAAATGTTGGAGAATGTACTCTTTGGCCTCCAGTGCCAGCCCGGACGGCACGTCAAACTCCCGGTTTTGAAGCAATACCGCCAACCAGTGCAGAATGCAGAACTGCGGGTCGTTGAGACGGAGGATGCGCAAGTCGTCACAGTCCAGCCGATAACAGTTGGCATATCCGTCCCGGTCCTTCCCTGCTCCCCACTCCTTGGCCATGTCCAAGCTGTCGGTGCAGTAAAAGCCTAAGCCGTAGTCATTATAGGTTTTCCCATATCCATAGATGGGCTTCTCAATGATGTTGGGAGAGCCGTGGTAGAGTGTTCGGACCATGGGGGTCACCTCCTGCTTGAGGTAATTATACTCCTATAGGAGTATAATTACAAGAAAGAGCCACATATTTTCTCTATTAATTCATGGCAACTCTTGAATGAGTTCAAATAATCATTTCCCATTGCAATTAAAAAGTTTATGCTGATGCCAAAATGCAGAGTCTTTTGTCATAACCAAAACATCAATATCGCCACCGCAGGTTTGTATGTCCGAATTGAAGCGCTCGTATTTTATTGTCACGTCCACCAAAAATTCTGCCAATTCAACACCATCCTTCAACGGCAGACATGCCCAATTGATGTAACATACAGGATCTGCATTCAGCAATTTTGTAACAGCATCGTGCTTTCCGTTCCAAAGTACGTTATAAGTGACAGATTCATTGCGAATATTCCTTCGTACACATGTTTTATTTGAAATATCATACACAAAAGGCTCATCGTTTAAGTATCCTGCAACAAAGAATATGGTTTCACTTCTACCATAATATCTTAGCAGTTTTTCAGCAACGGTACAGACAGTATCAGTTTCATCAAGTTGTGAAATTTCAAACTGTCTCAAATAATCCGCTATTGTCATTCCATCTATAAATACTTTACCACAAAATGAAATTCTGAGAGTGTGTATTTTGTTTTGGTGAAGTATTCTCTACCATCCACTTCCTTCTTAACAGTATCTTCTTGAGTAATTCGGCTATCAGTAGCCATAACAATGCCTTCAGGAAGATGGACGCAACACATAAAAGACATAACTTTCATCTCCATTTCTGTTGAAATAGTATAACGCTTACATTGCTAATCTATAAGACCAATGCCCATGTTCACGGTATTTTTTTAGCTTCTTGTCTTCCACAAGCGTAGCCAAAATTCGATTCGCCGTCGCCGACGACACCCCGCACAGCTCCCGTACATCCGCATTCATGATATAGTCGTGGTTTTTCAAATACGCCTCTATTTTCTTCCAGCGCTGGGTGGCCTTGTCCATTTTCCCATCGCTCATTTCATCCATCATTTCATCGCTCACTTCCATGGTCTCGGTGATGGATGCTTTGATGGCAGAGAGCATAAACTCGATAAATACCGTAGACTCCCCCGCCTCGTTGGAGGCGTTGATGGCGGCATAGTATTCCTGTTGGCGGTCATGGATGATGGACTCCACCGGAAGCCAGGCAAAGACGGGATTCCATCGGGACAGCAACAGAGTGTGCCACAGTCGGCCTACACGCCCGTTTCCGTCGGCAAAGGGGTGAATCAGCTCCAGTTCATAGTGGAACACGCAGCTGCGAATCAGCATGTGTACCTGGCTGGTTTTCACCCACTCCAGCAGTTCCATCACCAAGTCCGGCACATACTGGGGCAGGGTCCCAAAGTGCAGGATATTGCCCTGGCTGTCCACCACCCCCACAGGGCGGGAACGAAACTGGCCGGATTCCTCCACCAGTCCCCGGGTGAGAATGCCGTGAGCGGTCAGCAGATCATCCACAGAATAGGGGTCCAACTGGTCCAACCGCTCGTATATCTCATAGGCGTTCTTGACCTCCGCAATGTCTTTGGGCGGGGCAAGGACCTGTTTTCCATCGAGAACAGCGGTTACCTGTTCCAGAGATAGGGTATTCTGCTCAATGGCCAGGGACCCATGGATGGTGCGAATGCGATTGCCGCGGCGCAAGGTGGGGTTTGTGGAAAGTTGGTTTGTTACGCTGAATTTTCCCATCAGCTCCGCAATTTCTGCCACATCACTGATGATTTGATTGGTAATTTCAAACGGCGGCTTTTGATTTCTCATACCCACACCTCACTCAGATATCACTTTATTTATTATACCATCCATCCCTCATTTCATCAATCAAAATGAATGTTCAAATGATCGATGCCCCACCGTTTTTCCCCTTCCCCAGCCATAGGGACACGCCGCCCATGCATACACTTCCCCATGGAGGTGGTGACCATGTGGACGGCATGGCTCTTGTTAATGCTCAACGGACTCTTTTTCACCCTGCGGCTGGCCAACAACACCGGGTCCTTCCCCCGGGCCCTGACCCGGGAGGAGGAACAGGACTGCTTAACACGCATGGCCCAGGGGGACAGCGACGCCCGGGACAAACTCATTGAGCACAATTTGAGGCTGGTGGCTCATATCGTGAAGAAGGGGTACTACAAAGGACGAATCCGTCTCTCTTAAAATTGACTGAAGCAGTTTGCCCCAGCCGTAAAAAAACATCTAGATAAATTCTTGTATTGTCGCTCTCTTCTCTCACAACGATGTGGTCAAGAATTGCAGCTACAACATCAGAACTAATGCCATTTGTGAAATTGAGTTCTTCCCATAACGCCTTTTCCAGCAGGTTAGGATCAAGAAGGTTTTCTCCTGCCTGCTGTTCCTGTTGTCTCAGCGCAGCCAGTTGATCCTCCAGTTCAGAAATCTGACTGTTAAATCTCTGGTTGCGCTCCTTAAATTCCTGGAGAGTAACAGCATTTGCTATACTTAGCTCCAGCAATTTGTCCTTCTTATCTTCTATTTGTTTGATCTGACCTTCGAGCCTCCCAATGGCGACCGAATGGTCTTTTTTTTGCGTTGTCCCAATAATACTATTTAGGACAAGACGTACGATCTCATCCTTATTTCTAATCAGCTTCTCAAACAAATCAGCCAAAACCCTGTCAATTTCATAAGTACGAATTCCCGGTAGGGCACAAGCCTTCTTTCCTTGTTGGCGATAAATCCGGCATTTCCAGAATTCTGTTTTTCCAGCGGCGGTTTTGAAGTACTGTCTCTGAAAGTGTGTCCCATGGGTGCCGCAAACAATCTTACCGCTATAAGCATAACGGTTGTGATAGCTTGTAGCCTTTCCCTTAACCTCTCGACTGCGCTGTTTGAATATCTCATTTGCCCTGTCCCACAATTCTTCTGATACTATTGCTGGGATATTAGGGTCTGGATACATAACCCATTCACTCTCATCCAAAAAGATTGTTTTCTTTGAACGGTAATCTAGCTTCTGCGTTTTGTTCCCACAATACCACCCTTTATACTTGGGATTTGTCAGTATATGCTTGATAGTTGCGGTATTAAAGTCATTCCCAAGCAAGCTGGTATGACCTCTTCGGGTCAGTTCCTGGGAGAGTTTGCGAATGCCATATTTTCCCGTGGCATAAAGTTCAAAAATCAATCGAACTGCTTCAGCTTGCTCTGGGATAATGGTTAATTTACAGTCCTTCTTGTCATAGCCCCACAGTCGGTTATTGCCCAGCACATGACCGTTCTTGATAGACTGCCGAAAACCGAACTTCAGGCGTTCAGACAGCTTCCGCACCTCATCCTGGGCCACGCCTGCCATGACCACCAAACGAAACTCGCTGTCGGTGTCCAGAGTATTGATGTTGTCGTTCTGAAAGAGTACACCCACGTTTGCATCCAGTAGCTCCTGAGTATACTGGATGCTGTCTAGAGTGCTTCTGGAAAACCGGGAAATCTCTTTGGTGATGATGAAGTCAAACAGACCCCTGTGGGCATCGTCAATCATACGTAGGAAGTTCTCCCGCTTGTAGGTGCTGGTGCCCGAGATACCTTCGTCCACATAGCCTTGCACAAAAGTCCAGTTGGGGTTCTTCTGAATGAATTCCGTATAGTATTGAACCTGGTTCTCCAGGCTCCCTTGTTGCTCCACTTTTTCCGTGGATACACGTGCATAATATGTAACTCGCAGTGAAAGATCATAGATGGACCTGCCCATACGCAACTGTTCTCGCAGCTTCCTAATGGTCATCATGCTGATCAACCTCCATCACTTCATTGGGGGTATCTCTAGCATACTGAGTGAAGCTTCTTCTGTCAAAAAATTGAGAGCAACATGCTGCACGATAGTGTTCTTCGGACAGCAGCTTTCGCTGCCGTAAACGCATCAACAGCGCAAGACCTACATCTCGCTCAACCTCATTCATCCTGATCCCCCCCTTTGAAGAAAGTTATTCGTAACTGCGAGTGTGTATGCATATTACCAAACCCACATGAACCATCACATATCATTCACACGGATTCGATAATATACGCCAAGTATGACATGACTGGCCACCGTTGGCCCGGTGCATAGCTCCGCAAGCATCGGCCCTGTTGCCGGGTGCTGCCGGGCTCCCCCCCTATCTTCGGGAGGCCGTGAGGAAGTACCATTATCCCCCATGCAGTCGTGGCGCCCGGAGTGCCGCCTCCGGGTCTCAGGGTACGTTGATCGCTGGGAGCAGCTCTCGCAGCTCCGTCACGGCGGCGGTCCTGATCGCTCGTACATGGCTTATGTACCAGTCATGCTGTATTCGGTTTTCAAGGTGCAAAAAGTGTTCTCACACTTCCTCCAACAAGTCAAGTAGAGTGGCTTGCTGGAGGAAATGCCCAGGTGGCAGAGCCTGACCTGGGTTTCCTATCTTTTTAGGCCCCGCATACGATAAACGCTATCGTCATAGCTACCATTATTAGGGCCAATGCAACTGTGACTATGCAGAGTAATGCGTCTGTGAAATCCCGCTTAATATAAACACAGCGGGGATTTTCCAGGTATAACTTATGCTTTTTCAAGTCCCTCTTTAGCGCATGTTCTAGAGCGTCATACATTTCTGGTTTATACTCACATTTGAAACGGTCTAGCTCTGGGTAGCTTTCTTTTTCTAAGAAGAATATCTGTCTCCCGCCCGTGCGTGACGTTCGGCATCTGCCAGTACCCTGGCACGTAAATCAGGCAGCAACGTCTGTATGTGTGCTTTTTTCTGCTGCTTCAATGCCTCTTGGGCAATCTTTGCATAGTCTTTCATTTTTCACCCATTTCCTGCACAGACACGGAATTGAATGCATCAATACACCTCTGGCACAGCGATACTCCTCTATACTCCTTAAGGTTGTCCGTGCGGCCGCAACAGCTGCAACCAGGAGCATGCTTGCGGAGGACGACCGCCCCATCTTCAGACATGAATATTTCCAACGGGGTCCCATCCTCAAGATTGAGGGTTCGCCGGAGTTCTTTTGGAAGGACAATTCGCCCCAGCGGATCGAGATTTCGGACAATTCCTGTTGCTTTCATTGTTAATCTCCTCTCTTAGATCACTAAACTTCTTTCAATCCAAACAAAGTTGTTTGCACAATTGGATATAATCCACTGTGCCAACGACCACTTTGCACCAGGGTACTTAATCACAGAGTTCATATTTCCCCGCCCCCTTCATCATGCAGAGATTTCAAGTGACGAATCAGCCCTGCAAATCCTAAACATTGCGATTGACCCATTCCCAGAGAATCTGAATCATCAGTGCATTGAGTGTCAGCCCCATCCGTTGAGCTGATGTTTGAAGCTGCTCTTTCAACTTGTCCGGTGCCCTCACTAGTATTTGTGCCATTTACCCACCTCCAGATTTTGTTAGCACTATGTTAGCACTCTGTTTGTAGATTGTCAAGATTACTTTTGCTAACATAATGCTAAAGGAGTGATAACAATGGCATCCAATAAAATTCAAACAGGATTGCGCCTAAATGAGGCAGCTTATGACAAACTTCGGATTTTATCTTCTCGTGAGGCCCGATCGCTAAATAATCTTATTGAATATATTTTGCAAAAGTACCTTGACGAATACGAATCCAAAAACGGTGCTATAGTTGTTCCGAGAGAGGACTAGTTTCCCGACTTCTCAGCAACAACCCAAGATCAATTAACATCAGTATCAGAGAATTGAGTGACACCCCTATTTCTTGAGAAATATTTTGTAATTCCTCATAGCGTTTTGAGGGGATACGCAATCCAGTTTGGATTTTATCTGTGCAGTACTCACATCTCATGATTTTCCTCCATATCGTCTACGCAGTGTCTCCGTACTTTTCTTGATACTCTTGGGGCATAATAATGCGGCAAGCCGAGGCTGGGTACATGTCGGTCAAGAAAGTCGCCTCCAGTACATCCTCAACCCTGATATGCTCCAGAATGGCCTTGTACGCATCCCCGGTGATTTCCTCATCATTGGGTTCTCCGACGGTGAGACTCAGCCCCGCAGGCTGGGGATTCCCATGCTCATCACAGGCAGCATTTGCAATTTCCATGTAAGTGGTGGATGGGGTATAATATGACCATCATTTATGCTCCGGGGTTGCCGCCCCGAACAGCTCTTCCACCGTTCTGCCAAGAGCCCTGGCAATGCGGATTGCCGTCCGCACGCCAGGCTCGCTCTTGTCGTACTCAATGTTCTGGTACTGGCTTTCGCTGATTTCTGATTCCTTGGCGACCTGCGCCTGTGTCTTGCCGGACTGTTTGCGGGCCGCCCGTAATTCCATATTCACTTTCTCCTCTCTTTCTTGAATCACCTAATCTATTAGGTGTTATCCGAATGATAGCACACAATATATTAGGTGTCAACACTATTCTTAGGGGTGTTACGCCATGAACTTAAATGAAGCGTTCAAACGCTGCCGAAAACTTCGGAAGGTCACGCAAAAACAGGCCGCATCTGCTGCTCATGTAACCGAATCAATGTACCAGTTTTACGAATACGGAAAAAATGAACCAACAGCCTCTGTTCTTATCGCTCTGGCAGACTTCTTTGACGTCTCCCTGGACTACCTGGTTGGACGGTCAGATGACCCGCAGCGGCATTGAGTCCGCAGTTCATCATCGGTCGCCGTACTTCTTTTTGTACTAACTACCTCATGTCCGTCCCACCTCACAGGATCTCAAAACTCAACCGAAAATTTGCTGATCTTTTTCCGAGTTATTGGCTGCACTTTCTTCGGTCTTTCCTTGTGCAAATGAAAGCGCTTGTTGAATGCAAATGAGATATTTTTGGTTTTGTGGGGTTAGTTCATTAAACTTTTTTATAAACTCTTGCCCGCGGCTCTTTTCCATGTGAGTATTCTTCCTTTCTTTGTACTTTCTATGTGAGTATGTTATCATAGCAGAGCAAGTGTGTCAAGGCCAATCCTTCTCTTTTTTGCTTGCAATGTAAGTATTTTTATGGTATCGTAGATACCACAAGGAAGGAGGTCCCTAAATGACCGTCAACCAGAGAATTAAAGAATTACGTCTCAAGCTTGGTCTTTCCCAAGCTAAGTTTGCAAAAGCCATCTCCATATCGAACGGCTATATTGCTGGGCTAGAGCTCGGGAATAGGAATGTAAATGAACGCCTCATTAAACTTATCTGCATTACTTTCAATGTGAGGGAAGAATGGTTAAAAACCGGCAACGGGAATATGTTTAATGAAGAACCGAGCGAACTTGCAGAACTGGCTTATTCAACATTTAAGGAGCTTAAGCCTGAATTTCAAGAATATGTCCTCAAGCAAATGGATCAATTATTAGAGATACAAAATAGGATGCACGATGACTAACTTCTAGACCCAGATTTAGAGGACATTACCAACGCTATCTCTAGTAGCTCACGACCATTTGAGGGGTAGTCAGAGCGCAAAAAAGGAGAGCTGGCCCTCTATGGACAGCTCTCCTTTTCCCCTATTCATTTTTGGTACTCACTAATCGTCATAATGTCCCAGGCAGGAGATAATATACACGACCTCTTCCTGCTCAAAGTAAACGATGCGATTGGTTTCATCAATGCGGCGACTCCACAAGCCACTTAGGTTGCCCCGCAGCAGCTCCGGCTTTCCGATTCCCTCATAAGGGCTCCTCTGAATATCTTTTATCAGTGCATTGATCCGTTTCAGAGTCTTCTATCTTAAACGAGCGGAATTGGCGCAAACAGTCAGAACATATCAAGCTGATGAACTTAATTAGGGACGAGATCAACGGTAATAAGAATTGGCGCAATAAGGACGGAAGGCCCAAAGGCAGCGGAACGGCCCAGGCGCGGGTTTATGAATGGCGGCAGCAGCACCCGGAGGGGCACAAGGCCGACTGTCATCGGGAAACTGGCCTTGATCCGAAAACCATCCGCAAGTGGTGGGACAGCCCGCCTCCAGCTGTGCGTGTCCAGGATGGGCATATCACGGTGCGCGTCAGCCCCTCCCAGGCGGTGAGCGATCTACTGGTGGAGGCTTTGGAGCAGGGGAAGGATTAGGGGCGTTTTTCGGCCCCAGAACGCCCCAGGACGGCTTTTCCGGCTCTCCGAGGGTAACTTATACTGCCCCCCTCTTTACTGTGCCCGGAAACCCGCATAAATCAAGGCTTTTTACCCCCTAAATGTCCACATAAGCATAAATATAATTGAGAGAAAGCGTCTTGATATTTTAGCGTAATTATGCTAAAATAATAACATGGAGGTTGATGTTATGAATATGATTAGACCTGTTTCTGATTTGAGAAATAATTTTGCGGACATTTCAAAGACTGTGCATGAAACCGCTCAACCTGTTTTTTTGACAAAGAATGGCTATGGTGATATGGTTGTTCTGAGCATGGAGGCATTTGAAAACCTGCAATTCGAGAGCGAGGTATATTTCAAGTTGCAGGAGGCTGAGAGAGAGGCCGAGCTGACGGATCAGCGCTATTCCTCCAAAGAGGTGCTGAAAGCGATGAAAGCTGCTATTGGAGGGGAACAGGTTGTATAAATTAGAGTATCTGCCTGTGGCCCGGAAAGATATGCTTGAAATCGTGCGGTATATCAGCCAGAAGTTGCAAAACCCGGACGCATCGGATCGCTTGGCGGTGGAGCTGGTCAATGCAGCGGAAGGTGTGCTGCACTTTCCGTATGCAACCCCGGCTTATCAGCCGATCCGGCCATTGAAGCACGAATACAGAAAAATTCTGGTGCAAAATTATCTGATGTTTTATTGGGTAGATGAGGAAAAAAAGCTGGTGACAGTAGCTCGTGTAGTGTATGCGAAACGGGATTATGGCCGGCTGTTGGAGTGATGGAAGATGAGCCAGATCATGCTTACCGAGCCTTGTTGGCTCAAGAATTGAGGTATTGCATAAAAAACCAAGATGTCATCCAGCACTTGGCAGAGCGTACATATAAACGGGTGCGGCTGGGGAAAGATCAAGGATTGGTAGTAAATAGTTGTGCATTCATGCTTTTGGAAGAAGCTTGTGAAGCGTACCATCTGATTCGAGGAAAGAAAACTGTTCAGGAATTAGAAGAGAGGGTAAGCATGAAAGACCGCGAATTACAAAATACAATCCAAACTTACCAAAACGATATGGAGGTGACGAGGAATG
>NHCFR05603__coassemble_791_pt1 | contig 18225 bp, 4 predicted proteins | sample NHCFR05603__metabat2_high_PE_050 | metagenome-assembled genome bin NHCFR05603 | reverse complement strand
CCACTAGCATTATATCTCATTATCCGTAGCTTGTCTGGCTTTTGTTAGGCGCTCTAAGGACCTCCCTGGGGTACGAGGCTGGACCTGCGTCAAGGCTATGGTCGGCCCAGGCCCTGGTGGGGTCACATGGATGGCCTGGCAAGTCTATGGGAAGCGCCCCCTTCTCTGTGAGATGGTGCCTCTCCTTCCAGGGCCTCACCCCGGAGAAGCGGCGTTCCCGCCGCCGATAGCTGGGAACAGCGGCCCACCAGGGTAAGGCCCCGGCGATAGAAGTACAAGTTTCCACAGAAGCAGGTATATTCTGTGGAACTTCCATGCCATCCATGTGACCCCACCCGTCCAAGGGCCGAAAAGAGGAGCACGCAGGGACAGCCAGTACCGCGGGGTGGATTCCACAAGGCGGGGGAAGGCCCCGCCTTTGGCGATTCTTTCCCCTCTTTCTCATCGCTGAGAAAGGGGGCCCAGCGGAGCGTCCCCGGCGGGGGCGCTGGTTTGCGCCAAGGAAATCGGAGGAGTACAATCCTTCAATCATCCTAGTGGCTGACCGCTCCTGTGGCACAAGGGAGCCCTATAAACGGACAAAAAAGCCCGGAGGAAGCAATTGCTTCCTCCGGGCCTCTTGTCGCTTATCAGAGCTCTAATGTGTGCTCAGGCGTCGATTAGTGCTTGCTGCTGCGCTTGCGAGCAACCACAACCACGGCCAGCAGGCACACCACGCAGACGACGACCACGATGACGGGAACCATCACGTTGTTGGTGTCGCCAGTCTGAGCGGGCTTCTCGCCCTCAGGCTTCTGAGTGGCGTCGGGCTTGTCGGTGCCCTCGGGCTTATCGGTGGCCTCAGGCTTGTCGGTAGCCTCGGGCTTGTCCGTGGCCTCAGGCTTGTCGCTGGGCTGGGTCTCACCCTCAGCGGTGAGGCCGTCCATGGCGGCGCTCAGAGCGGCCACAGCGTCGTCCACGACCTTCTGGTCGTCCTCGGACAGGGTGGCGTCAGCCATCACGTCCTGGGCAGCCTTGAGAGCGGTGCGGAAGGTGGCCACGGACTCAGCGGTGTAGCCGGTGAAGTCGATGCCCTTGGCCTTGCCGATGAGGTCTTCCAGGATGGACTTGTCAGCCTTGTAGCGCTGGGCCAGAATGGCGTTGAGCAGGTCACCAGCGGCCTTGTCCACGTCCTCCTGCATGGCGTCGCCGTCCTCAGCCACCTTCTTGGCGGCATCCAGAGCGTCCACCAGCTCCTGCCAGTGGTCGGGCATGTACTTGTCGGCGTTGGCCATCATGTCCTCGGCGCGCTCAATGGTCAGGTTCAGCAGGTCCTTGTTGCCCTGAGTCAGGCCCAGACCCCAGATGCCCTCCAGCAGGGCGTCCCAAGCGGCGTTGACTTCTTCCTGGGTGGCGTCATCCTTGGCCAGGATGGTCTTTGCGTTGGCCAGAGCGTCCTCAAAGGCCTTCTTGGCGGTGTCGGTGACACCCTCCGTGGACAGGGTATCGGCGTACTTGACGGTCTTCTCCAGCAGAGTCTTGTTGACATCGCCGGGCTCAGGGGTCTCGTCCTCCTCAAACACAGCGGTGACGGTGACGTTGCCCTCGGGCATCACGAAGGTGTTGTCCGTGACGGTGACGTCCTCGCTCTGCCACTCCACGAAGTGCCAGCCCTCAGCAGCCTGCTGAGTCAGGGTCACGGTGGTGCCAGCGGTAGCGGTGGTGGGCTCGGCGGTAGCGGTGCCCTCGCCCTGGGTGTTCACGGTGACGGTGTACTCCACGGGCTCGACGGTCACGGTCACCCGGGTCTCATTGCCGGCCAGGTCGGTGACAATGATCTCGTGTCGCCCCTCTTCCCGGATGACAAATGTGCCCGTGGTGCCGTTCCAGGTCAGCTCAGGGACCGCCGCCCCGTCCACGGTGGCCGTGGCAAAGTTCTCGTCTGTCACGGTGACGGTGACCCAGCCCTCATAGACCCCGCCGTTTTCCACGCCGCTCAGGATGGGGGCTGTGCCGTCCAGCACTATGCCGTCCGTGCCTGCCAGCGCCACATTGCCGGCGTGATCCCAAACCATGGCGTACACCACATATCTGCCGTCCGCATCCAGCACGATCTGACCGGTGTACTCCCTCCAGTCCGCAGCTTGAAGTTCTTGCTCGGTCAGCGCCTCATGGGCAATGAGGTAGCTGAGGGTGTCAACACCGCTCCCCTGGTCCGCGCCGCTGATGGTGATGCTCTGGCGGTCTTTGACATACCGCTGGAAGGCCACCTGCTCCGGCAGCTGGGTATAGACCTGGTCTCCCACCACGATCTGGACCGTGGGTGCGCTGGTGTCCGTCACCCCTTCCACCGTAATACGGATGTCGGTGGTGATGGCCTCAACGGTGTACACCCCGTTTACAGCCTCCAGGGTCTGGCCGTTGGCCTTCACCGCAAAGCCCTCCTCTGCCGTGTAGCCCGCATCCAGAACCACCTGGAACGAGAAGGAGCCTCCGTCGGCCACCGTCAGGTTGTTCTCTCGGACAATGGTGTATCCCTGGGGATTGTCCGGCAGCGTCACTGTGTGGTAGACGTCGATGTCATTGGCGTTGCCGCCCAACACCGCCGCCGCCTGCATCTGATCCAGGGAAACCGTCAGCATCCCATTGACATCCAGGCTGGTCAACAGGGACAGGCCATTGTCCAGGCTGGCGGTACCCTTCACAACGGTGGTCTGCCATTCGGCCTGGCGGCCCATCACAGAGTCCGCAGGCACAGGCACCCGGCGAGACCCGGACACCAGGCACAGCTGTACCACACCGTTGGTGCCGGCCGGGATGTTCTGCTGGGTGTAATCCTGTCCGTTGAAGAGAATGCCCAGCGCCACATCCGGCGCCGCCGCTATGTCGTTGAGCAGCGGAATGGACATCTTGCGTCCCACGTTGCCCACCGCATCCTCCGCATAAATGGTAAGTTCATGCTCCAGCACGGTGTTGTCTACGGGAATTTCCACGCTGAGAGTACCATCCTCCGGAATGGTGACGGTTTGAGCCGCCTGACCGTCCACCAGAACGGTGACCACGGCGCCCGGCTCGGACAGCCCCTCCACCGTCACAGTGTCGGAAAAGTAGTCTCCGTCCGCCGGGGAGATCAGCTGCAGCCTGGGGGCGGTGGTGTCCACCCGGAACAGATACTTGACCGATACGGCATCCCCCTGCTCATTCTCGCCCACCAGGGACAGAATGTGGGTGCCCTCTGTTAGGCCGCCGTCGTCCGGCAGCACATCCGTCTCCGCCCGTCCGGACAGATAGATCGTGCCGATCTGCTCCCGCTCCCCGCCAAACAAATTGGCAAAGAAATCTATAGCCTGATCCAGGAAATTCTGGTCTGTGCCCGCCTGCCATTGGCCGGAAGCCACGTCGCCGTCCAAGGTCCAGGTGCCGGACACCGGCATATCCGAGGTGATCTGGATGGTGGCATTCACCCCGTTGATGGTATCGGTACCGTCAACGCTGACACTGCCCTCCGCCTGCACCGTCACCGTGGCCTTTTGGGGGGCCTGCATGGTGATGGCACTGCTCAACGTCTCCTGTGACAGGAAGATCTCACCGTTTGGGCCGGTGGTATATCCAGCCAGACCGATCTTGTAGACCTTTCCGGCCTCCACACCCACCGTCTGCTCCACGCTGGTCACATCGTCACGGCCCTCTGCCTCAGAGGGAAGCACAGCATTTCCATCTCCGTCCACATAGGCGGAGGTGGTATACCGCCCGCCCAGGGTGAGGGTCTCCTCTGGGGCCTCCCCAGAGGTCTCCACCCACTGCTGGGCCAGATCGGTGGCCACCAATCCGGTGTCCGTCTGCTCATAGATGGTGGCCACATAGCCGTCATATGCGCCCTGCTTCTCCACGGCCACATCGATGCTGTAATCGCCGCCCAGCTTCACGCTGTCAATGACAGGCGCCTGGGGCTGGTTGGGGTTGGTATAGGCCAGCGGGTCCTCCACCTTCACCACGTCGTTGACCGAGCGGGTCTCACTGGAGCCCACCACCTGGATGGTGTAACTGCCGCTGGGCAGATCCGTGGGCACGGCAAAGGTGGCACTGCCCTGGGTGGCCCCAGCCACCCCGCCGGAGATGATGCCGGTATCATCCGTCTCATACAACAGGGTGGTAGTGGACTCTCCCTCCTCCGTCTGGCTCACTGCGTACACGGCCACATTTTCCACGTCGTTGAGCTCGCTGCCCTGCCAGGTCACGGTCAGCTCCTGGGTCTGGTCGTTCCACTGAACGCTGGCAGAATCCAAGCCGGGCAGGTAGGCGATGTCGTACAGGGCGGACTGGGCCGAAGCTCCCAGGGTCAACCGCCAGGCGTGGTAGTCCTCAGCCTGGGTGAAGGAGATGGTCACGTTGGCCTCACCGCTCTCCTGGTCATAGGACAGCAGCGCATTGGCGTCACTCTGCTCCTCTGCATCCTGGGTGGTGTCCAGCCACCGCAGGCTGTAAGTCTGGCCCGGGTCGTCCGGGTCAGCGAGGGTGATGCCCGGGGTGCCATAGCGGCTGTCCCCCATGGCAATGCGCTGTGCCTGCTCCAAGCTGTCCGCCTGGAAGGACAGGGTCAGTGCCTTTCCAGAGGCGCCGGAATAGCTGCCCAGCTGGATGACATGGGTCATGCCGTCGGCGCTGCGGTCAATGGAACTCTCCCCGTTGGTGCGGGTGGCTGTACCGGCCAGATCAAAGGTCCGCCGGTCGGTGGCCGCCTCCAACCGGGCATTGGTGCCCACGCTCATATACAGCACCCGGCCGGTTCCGGCATCCGTGTAGACCGGGATCCCGGACAGGGCCGCAGGCACCGTGGCCTCGGGGGTGTTGTACTTGCCAAAGGCAAAGTCCACGTCGCCGCCCCAGTAGTAGGTCACACCCATATCCAGCATCAGCACATGGAGCGCGCCCCAGATCTTGGAGGCATTCAGGCCCAAATCCACATCACCAATATGGATCTCGCCGATGAGGGGGATTTTCGGGGTGGTCACTCCCGCTGTGGCAAAGCCCTCCCAGAAAAGGCGGTTTTCCCGTTTGTCCTCCTCCAGGACGATGGAACCACTTCCTTCGATGATGTCCAGGATGTTCAGCTCAATGCCGGCATTGAGCCTCAATTCCGGGTACCACTGGGTGGTCAGAGAGGCGCTTTCCAGCAAGGTGATCCCGGCAATGTTCAGATCCCGCATCCCCAGCGAGAACTCTCTCATCCCCATGGTCAAATCCGCCCGGGCCTGCAACACCGCAAACAGGGCAAACTGTCCGGAGAAAATGAGCTTCAGCGGCGGCACACGGGAGGAGAGAAACACCGTGTCGGCCAGGCCCTCCACGCCGCCGCCGGCACCCTGGATCCAGAAAATCCCCATGCCGTCCACGTTGATGCCGGGGGTAAACCCGCCCACATAGAAATAGATCTTATTGGGCAGCGGAATGTTGTTGTACGCCGTGATGACCAGCTCTGCCTCCATATTGAGGATGGCAAAGTCCGCAGAGCCGTACACGCCCACCTCCCACAGGTCCCGGTCGGGCATGACCCGTAGGTTCAAGGTGCCCTCGACCCCGGGCAGTCCATCGGCATAGGAGGGCAGCGCCACCTCCACCGAGGCGTTGAAGCCCACAAACCCGCCGCCAAAGAGAATGTCGTGGACGTACAGGGACAGGCTTCCGGTCTCCGCCTCCTCCCAGGCCTGCTGGTCGGCGGCATACCGGGCCTGCACATCCCGCAGCTGGTCTGCCGTATAGTTGCTCTTGGCCAGATTCAGCTGCACCGCCTCCAGCGTGGAAGTCTGCCGGTTGCCCCAGTCAAAGTTGCTGGGCAGCAGGAAGTCGGGGGACATCTCAGCACCGAATGCCACCACCCGCTTCTTGGGCGTCTGGTCGGTCACGGTCCCAGTCTCCAGCGCCATGAGGCCAAACTGGCAGTAACGGAACTCAAACAGAATGCCCGCCAGGGTCTGTGCTGTACTGGCTGCGCCCGGCCACACCAGCGTAATGGCGTGGGTGTTGGCCACGCTGTTCTCCACATCCGAGGTGGGGTTGCCCATGTAGTCGTATTGCAGCAAGGGGTACTCTTCGCCATTTTCCAGGCTGGTGATGGCACACACGCCGTTCCACACCTTGGTGCGGCTGTTGGTGGTATACACCTTGCCGTCGATGTCGGTGTTGATGACCTGCTCCTCGGTGCCTGGATTCTCCACCCGGATGGTGAGGCTGCCCGCCTCCACATCCAGACAGTTGCTGATGTTGATGGTGCTGCTCACGGTCCCATCTGCGGCCTCCACAGACACCGCACTGGCCCTCACCAGATTTCCGTCCTCATCGTACTGGGCGGTAAAATCACCCCGGAACTCCAGCAAAACCTGGTTTTGCTTTTCCATGTCCGTCAGGCTGCGGTCGTAGCTTGTTTCATCGTCATACAGCCTGAGGGCATAGCCGTCCTCACCATCCTTTTCAATGGTGACGACACCGTACACGTCTGAGATGTACTCCGGCTCCTCTGTGACGGAGAACTGCAGGGCCGACGAGGTGGTGGGTTCCTTCCCTGCCTCTGCCCAGTTGAATACCACCTGGTAGCCGCCGGGATCCAGGTGCTGATCCACCACCAGGTCCAGGCTGTTTTTGTCCATATCCAGGAATACCTTACTGCTGTCCAGCACCAGGTCGGTGCCGCCGGACAGAGATTTTAAGTACACCGTGTAGGCAGATGTGTTTTGCAGCAGCTGGAAGTTCTGGCCGGAGAGAAACAGATGCCGGGTGCCGTCGGTATAGATGATCTGAGGATTGAGACTGTGAAAGGTGAGGATCTCCCCCAGAACCCCGGGGCACAGCACATAGAACTCCCGACTGGCCAGCAGGTTCTGCTCCAGAAGCTCACCGGTATCGCTGATGTCATAACAGAGGATCTCAAGTTTCCGGTACTCGCTCACCGGGAGGGGGGACACATTGTAGTAAAATTCCACCTGTGCCTCTTCTCCCGGCTGAAAATCCCGGACCACCTGATAAAAGTCCTCCCGTGCGCCGCCTTCATAGAGCAGCCCCTCATAGTAATCCTCGTAGGGCTGTACCCCATTGCGCACCCGGGTCACCACAGCCATCTGGCTGACTGCGTCATCGGAGATGTTGCTCACAGACACCTGCAAATGCACATCCCCCTCAGCGCCGCCTTCCACCTGGGAGAGATAGGCGTCCTGTTCCTCGTTGAAGGTCATGGAGGCGGGCAGCTCCGGGAAGTTGATGGCGGCCCGCTCCTCCTCCCCCACCGTCACGTTGGAATAGACCCCGTAGTAGGTGCTCATCACCGCCGAGTCATCGGGCGTGATCTGGCCCAAGTCGTAGTACAGGGCGTAGGCACTGTCTGCGGTCAGATAGGTCTCATTGTAGGGGTTGGTAAAGTCCAGCCCCAGATCCGGTGTAAAGTCAAAGGAAGTCTCAGCCAGGTTGTTCCAGTGGCCAAAGGCCAGCTGGTAGGGCTCCACGGTTTGACCGTCCAACGAGGCATTGACCGTATAGGCGGTCATGCTGGGCGCGTTGGCGTCGTCCACCGCAAACATGGCGCCCGAGTAGGCCTGGCCGTCCCGGTTGTCCAGCACCTGTTCTGAGGTGATGTGCTGGTAAATGCCATTCACTCCAGGCAGCTCATAGGTGGCCCAGTCCTGGTAGCCCAGGGCGGTGTCCAGCATCAATCGGAGTTTCATATTCTCCACGTCATCCCGGTCTGTGGAGACCTGGTAGCTGATGGACACCATGCCATGCTGGGCAGAGTTCTGGTCGAGGAGGGAGAGCGTCTGCACCATGGTCAGGTCCTTCACGCTCCACTGGGCCTTCAGCGTGTTGCCCTCCTTGCTGACCTCCACGTCACTGCTGTCCAGGCCAAAGAAGCCGTAATCCCGGCCAAACACATAGTCCTCGGTGGACCCGTCCGTTCTGGTGACCCGCACTGAGGTGTAGGAGGTATCATAGTCGGCCGCGGGGTAGAGCAAATTCTTGTTGTTGTCGGACTTATTGAGCTTGTCGCCCTCCTCTGTGTTGACCAAAAAACCGCCGTTTTCCGTGGACATGGAGACAGAGATGTACCCGTCACTCAATTCCAGATTGTCTGCATTCTCTCTCGTTTGAGCCTCGGCGGCATATGCCAGCACGCCGGGCGCGGCGGTGGCCATGACCGCCACCGCAAGCGCCCCGGACAGTGCTCGTTTCCACAATGTTTTCATGGTTCCTCCTCGCCCCCTCATTTCACGTACACCACAAACCGGTAGGTCTCATGCAGCTGGGTGGTCAACACAAAGGTGTAGTAGCCGGGTGTGGTCATCTCCACCTCCACGGTCCTCTCCTGGTCGGAGACATAACCGCCGGTGAGGCTGGTGCTGCCGGTTTTCATCTGGCCCACCGTCTTGTTGCCAGCTTTCCAGTCCAGCTTGTAGCGGTTGCCGTTCAAGGTGACTTGCAGCTGTTTTGTACCCGCATCCACCACCAAAATGTCATCCCATACCGCAATCTGACCGTCCACCGTGATGGTGGGTTCTCCTCCGGCGCGCACGGTGAGCTTGCCCTTCAGCACCCGCTCGTTTCCCGCGCCGTCCCGCACGGTGTAGATCACCGTCTGGGTGCCGATGACCGCCGGGTCGTACACAAACTCAAATTCCATCCCCTCCGGGGTGCCCAGATCAAAGGCGGTAATGTTGTCCCGCAGCAATGCGTCAATTTCCTCTCTGCTGGTGCCCGCAGCCACGGTCAGGTTCTGCCGGTGAAGCAGGACTACCGGCGCCGTCCGATCCGGCACAGGCACCTTCAGCAGCTGTGCCACGGCCGCGTTTCCGTAATCATCCACCACACGGATGGAGGGATAGAGCCCGGCCAGATCCTCTGCAATCTGCACCTGCGTCCACACGTTGGCGGAAATGGGCACCGGGCTTCCGCCGCTCACCGTCATGGTGGCGGCGCGATTGACCTTCACGTACAGCTGGTCTCCCACCTGTGCCTGATAGGTGGCAGGGGCTATGATGCCGCTGTCACTGGCGGTGGTGGACACCTGCAAGGTCAGTTCCTCCTCCACCAGCCCGTCAATGGCCACAGAGACCGTCACTGCGTTCCCCGCAAGGTCTGTAAAGGTATACTCTTTGACACCATTTGTACTCACGTCTACGGATATGGACTCCCCACGTGTTCCGCTTTGAATCAACACCACAGGCTCATCCGCTGTGAAGCTGATCTGCGCCTGGCGGTGGTTGTCGCCATAGTCCACCTGATAGGTGATGTTGGGCAGTGTGGTATCCACGTTGTCCACCTCATCCAGGTTTACAGCGCCCAGCAGATCATCCCGCCCGGCGGCCACCGCACGCAGGGTCAAGGCCGGTGCGTTGTTGTCGTACGTGACCGTCACCTGGTTTTCCAGGAAGGAGATGGTCACCCCTTGGGGCACTGGGATCTGCTGTCCCTGACTGTCAATGGGATAGACATCCTGCAGCCCTCTGCTGAACTGGATCTGGGCGCTGACCTCCTGGTTGGTGGCGGACAGAGCATGGTTTGCCGACCATTTGACCTGATCCACCACCTGGGGCGGTGTGGTGTCCACGCCGGTGACTTCCATCTCCATCTGGCCTGTCACCAACTCACCCCGGTACTCATAGGAGTAGAACACATTCACCGGGCCGTTCTCCCACACCGTCAGGTAGGAATATCCATAGAAAGAGGAGTTGAGATCCTGATCCAACACGGCATCCGGCACCCCGTCGTTGTCGGCGTCATTGGTGATTTTCAGCTCGGTGACCCCTTCCATGTTGGGGGGCATCAGATAGATGCGCACACTGGCACCGTCATCCACCGCCACTTGGGCGTACTCAGGATCCACCTGATCCCCGATGGCCGTAATATTCACCGATACCGCTGTCACATGATCCGCCTCATCCACGGCGTAGAGCACAAACTGCGCATTGCCGGTGATCTCCAGGCTGCGGCCCTGGAGCTTCACCCCCGGGATCTCATCACTGGTTCCGGTCTCGTAGGTGGGCGCCTCCCCGTACAGGTCCGACTTGATAAACAGCCGCACAGCGCTCTCATCCACAATGTCCACGTTCCAGCGATAACTCTCCGCCCAGCCCATGCTTCTGACGAAGGCATCCATGTCGGTGTACACGTTTTCCGCGCCGTATTTTTCCCGATAATCCGGCAGGGTGGCGCCATCCTGGGGCCGCTCTTCATGGAGGTACCAGAAGGCAACCCCCGCCTCAGCCGGTGTATCCTTGTATACCCGGTATCCGGTGATGCCCACATCGGGCGCCACGGTGTCCGCCTCCTGGGTCGGGTAGGGTTTGATCTCATAGTCCAGGGTCACCGTATAGTCCGGCCCCTGAACCCCGTACTGGTTGACGTAACCGCGGAAGGTATAGCTGGTCTCCCCGCCGGCGGTAAAGACATACTTGGGACAGGTGCCTGTCTGGGGGTCCACGAGGGTGCTGCCGTTTTGATCCACCAGGTAGGCAGTCACATCCCCGTAAATCACTTGATTCTCCAGGTCCACACTGGTGTAGCTGTCCCACCGGACCATAGGTTCGATCTCCTCTTTGTAAATGTTGCTGACCTGGAACCCGCGCACATAGGCCTGGGATGTCTCCTTGGAGCTTATCCACACCTCGATATAGGAATTCTCCGACACGGTCACCTGTACCGTCCCGTTTTCGTCCGTGGCAACCTGCCAGGACGGATCCGGATTGATAATTTCCACCTGATTGTGTTCACTGGACACCGTCATGGTCACCGGATCCTGGGTGTAGTCCAGGGTGGAAAAGCTGATTTTGGGATCCTCGGGCAGGGCGGTGATCTCCACCTCCTGCTGATACTCATTTCCAAAAATGTCGTCGAAAGTGATGGTGTACGTGCCATTTTCATAGATGGGGAGGGAACAGAATGTGCCGTATACCACGTCCACGGCAATGCGGCTGCCGTGGGGGTCTATGAGCTCGGTGACCCGGAACATTCGGTTGCCCTGGATATAGCCCTGCAGATAGTTTTCCGTCCTCTCTGCGTCTTCCCTCAAAACCGGTTTGGTGTTGGAGGCAGAGACCTGGAAGGTCTCATACAGAGCCTCTTCGGCAGCTCCGCTGGCCTTGTAGCTGGCAGAGACAACAATGGTGTGTTCCACCATAGCCCCCTCTTCCACCGACGGATCGTAGGGGAAGTCCCCGTAAATGGTCAGACCTGCTCCCCCGTCGGCTGTCGCAGTGGTGGAAAAGGATTTGATGCCCCCCTCATTGCGCTGGCTTTCATTCTGGTCCATCGCTTTCACATCGACGGCACTGCGCTGATCCACCTGAATGGTGAGGCTGTCCACGGCGTCCAGCACCTGATCCCAGGCATCTGTCTCTTCTGCGGAGAGGCTGATCCGGTAGGAGTTCTCGCCGTCGGCGGAGGCAGAGGCAGACACCCCTGGGGTTACGTCAGCTATGCCGTAGTACTGGGTATCGCTGCGCTCCACATGGAAGCTGGGATAGAATACCTTGGCGTTGCCCGCGCCGTCATAGATCACCAGGCACTGCGTGGTATTCAGGTCTGAGTCGATGGAGGCATCAATCCGGGCACCCATGGACCCCCACTCCCCGTTTTGGTTGGCCTGGAAGCGCAGCGGTTCCTTCCAATCGGTGACTTCCTGGTAGATCCAGACGGTTTTTTCCTCCCGGTATCCATAGTACACCTTTACGTCTCCGCTGGGAGAGAAGGCATTGGCCACGGTCACGTCCACATATTCGGTGTATGCCTTTCCGGACTCTGTCTGACCGGTGGGGCCAAAGGAGTAGTTCAGCTCCAGCTCCGGGCTCTGGGTGGTGAGGTTGATCTGCATCTGATAGATGGGGGAGAGTTTTCCGTTTTCCATCTTCAGTTGATAGTAGATGGTGTTTGCCCCCACGGCATACTTCAGGTTATCGTTGCCCGCATCCTGAACCGAGTACTGGGAGATGTCATCCACAATGTCGCACTCACCCCCATACCGGTCGTACCAGTCCAGGTTGCTAAACGCAAGCAACCGGGATACGCCATTTGCACAGCTGACATCCTGGAAGTCCAGGTCGTTGGGGTCGCCGGTGGCGCCGGCATTCCAGATTTTCATGCCGGACACGAGCCCCAGATCCGTTCCCAGCCATTGGCCATATCCGTCTTCTTCCGTAGACTGGGAGGCCAGCGTCAGCTCCAGCAGTCCCGCATCATTGTGCAGGCTGTTCATGGTCTCCTCGTAGCCCACGATGTAGCCGTTGACGGTAACCGGGGTCACCTTTCTGGCCTCTGCCACATCCTGCCCATCCTGGGGGGTCACAGCCTCCGCCCGACTGGGCTTGGAAATGCCCACGTTCAACACCTGGAGAGTCTGGCCCTCCTCGGCCGTCTTGCTCCAGGCCAGGCCGCTGCCATTGTCGTAGGAGAAGGCGACGGGGAGATACCCGTCGTAGGATGTCACACCAAACTGACCGGGTATTTCGCCGGCATCCAGCAGCAGATACCCTTCCCGGCCGGAGGGCAAGGCACTGGGCAGGTAGATCTCCTGCACCCCGCCCCCCTTTTGCGCCACATGGAGCCACAGCGTGTACGCGCCGGTGGTCAACTTGTTGCCATCCAGATCCTGTGCCGGTACCGAGAACCACTGCTGCTGTCCGGCGCTGAAGGGGATTTTCTCCGAAATGACGCTCTCCGGAGCGGGTGCCCCATCCGCAGCCTGGACCAGCTGTCCGTCTTGATCGGTGCGGACGAACAGCGCATAGGAGTTTTCCAGATCCACGTCCTGTACACCCCAGTCGTCATACAGCTGATTGCGCAGCGTGATCCCGATTCGGGCGCCTGTCATGGACTGGTCGAATTTGTAATAGCCATAGGTGAATGTGTCGGTCTCTTCCACCCCTTTGCCGGAGCTGTCCTGCACTTGAATTTGACCATCGATGTCGTAGACGTCGTCTCTTTCCGGCGCATAACACACCTGCAGTTCCACATCTTCCGAGCGCGTGACATCCGTTTCATCGTCCACAGCCTGGGATGCCACGGGTGTCATGGACTGGGCGCTGGCATTCAGGCGCACCGTCACCGGGCCATAGTAGCTCCAGTCCGGGGTACCGGACTCCACCGTCAAATACACACCCTCAGCGATGGACACCCGATACCACTCCACAGCGTTGGACGCGGAACCGAACAAGGTCTCCCCGTCGGGATTGGTCACAATGCCCACATAGGTCTGGTTGTCCATGGTCATTATGGCACGGACATAGAGATCCCCGCCCTGGGCGGTCTCACCAGTCCAGCCGGGCCGGTCAATCACCAGTCCCGGGTCGGCGATGGGAGCATCCAGGTTGTCAGACACAGAATAGTTGACAATGGTTTTGGTCAAATCCGCAGTGACAGACTGCTCCACCTGGGCCATGTTTCCATGGACATCGTAGGCCTGCACCACCAGCTTCTTGGAGACAGCAGTGACGCCGGAGACCGTGGTCTCCACCGTCAGCAGGCCGCCGGTCTCATCCCAGTTGTCCACCATAATCCAGTTGCTGTCCTGGGCTTGCGCGTCTGCTTCCACCCATTGGTATTTGACCAGCTCCACCCCATTGAGATCCTGGGCGTACACGGTGGCCGTGAGGGTGGCAGTATTGTTTTGGTTCTGGTCCTGGCCGGACACCGTTTTGACATTGGAGATGCTCACGGTGGGCGCCGCATGGTCCACGGAGATATTCTGGCCCTGGGTACTCAAGGCCACCTCTCCACCATTGCCCAGCAGATCCTGGGCGTAGAGGTGAATTTGGAAGGGGGCCTGGTCATCCAACTCCACGCCTTGGGTGTCGGTCAGTTTCAAATGCAGGTAGTATGTGCCGTCCTGCTGCATGAACACATCGTTCCAAATCAGATTCCCGCTGCTGCCTATGGTGCCGGTGCCGGAGTAGTTCTCCGGGGTCTCGGGAGACATATCAAAGGTGTACTGATAGGGAACGTTTGAGCTTCCCTTGCTGGAAGTCAATGCCACCTTTCCACCGGCCATGCCTGCACTCAGGCCGTTCTCCACCGAGTCCTTGACCTCAACGGCAATGAGAAACTCGTCCGCAGCCACCGTCTCCGCCTGTTGGATGGTCACCGAAGGGGCGGCAGTATCCAGGAAATTTTGCACCGTGGGCGGGTTGTCGCTGACGTCCACCACGTTCTGGTCCTGGCTTTCCATGTAGTTGCCGCTGATGTCCCGCAGGTGTCCGCCGGTGGACAGGCTCACCGCCTGGATCTGAACTCCCTGCGGCGTGAAGTCCTGCTCCACCGTCACAGACTGGAACACCAGGATGGATACCGGCTCTGCGTTGACGCCGTTGGCATATCCATCCTCCACGTCCACCAGGGGGACGGTCACCGGTACCAGATCCCCCCCGTCATTTCTGGACAGATTCCAGGTGAGGGTAACGTCCTCCATCTCCTCCTGGGTCAGCGGCGCAATGCGCTCGCTGAGCTGCACTCGCAGCTGCACCTGATCCCCGGTGGTGGAAAAGAGCTTGGTGCGGTCCAGGTCCTCCGGCCACTGGCCGGGGAGCGTGGTCATGCTGGCATCCACGTTGGTGCCGGAGAGCAGCACCTTGTCCACATTGACCGGGTCATTGTCCAGAAACAGCGCCTTGGCGCGGACGTTCTTTTTGCCGTCTGCCATCAGCATTACCGGGTTGCCCGCCAAATCGGTGACAGGGGTGTTGACCTCATAGTAGCTGTCCTGGGCGCTGGTGATAAAGTTCTGGTAGAGATACAGGCTGTAATTGAGTTGGGAGGTATCCGTACGATTCTCCAGTGAGACGATCTGATACTCCTCTCCCTCCAGTGCGCTGGTGTCAACGATTTGGAAGCCCAGGGCTCCGCCCTTGTGGCTGGCGCCCTCCAGCCCATTTTCCAGGGCGACGCACTCCGCCTGAAGATAGATCACCTGGGCCGCGGGGTCGTCTGCGGGAACAACCCCCACCTCCAGCTTCAAGTCGGCCAGGTCCTCTTTGGTGGTGCTCTGGTTTGCCGGCCGCATCATCTCCTGCTCACAAAGCCAGATTACCGGCTTCCCGTCGTACGCTTGGGCGTCTTCCGTCACCAGGATCTCCCAGGGGTCCGGGTCGGACTCAGTCACCTGGCCCGGCGAGACCATGTCGGCCAGAACATACCACGCCGAATGGGAAGAGGCATCTTCCCCTGTACCCACAATGGTCATCCGGGGGTTGGTGTGGTCGGGCATGGGGGTCCAGGTGCTGGAACAGGGCGAACTGGGCCGGTCACTCATCTCTCCCACCAGGTCGTTCACGGAGTGCCCCACCTGAATGTTGTCTTTCTCTGTACTGGCCACAGCGCCAGTGCCCATGTTCACATAGATGTCCTCCCAGGAATAGGCCTCCGGGAAGGACTCATCAGGGAAGTCCTTCCAGTCATAAGTGACATTCCAGGACCCATACCCGGCTTTTGTCCAGAACTCCATGTAATACAAGTGATCGTCGCCACGGACCGTTCTCATGTACACCCCTGAGCTGCTGCTCACCTTGGACATATTCTTGGTCAGGGTATAGCCGGAAAAGTCCACAAAGTTGTAGTACGCCACGCTTCCGTCTGGCTGGGACAGCGTATTCTCCACCACAGCGGCGGTTTGCTTGTTCATCACATTCACCGGGGTGCGCTCCGGCATCTCCAGATAGTTCTCCGCCGCACTGGCCTTAAAGCCAACCCCCTCCAGGCTCCAGAGCCCGGACATCTCCAGAAGCATACCCGCGGCCAACACCGCACTGACCACGCGCCTGCCCTTCTTGCCCCATGGCACCTTCTTTTCTCCCATTGTTCTCATACGTTCCTCCTTGTCTTGCCCTCGACATCCACTTGATCCGTTTCTTTCCTGATCTCCTTTCCCGGCATCCATCAACAGTATCATCGCTGGATATAGTTGGTTTCATTCTAGTTTGACGTTCCCATGTCAGCAAGGTAATTGGCAACAACGTATTGTTTCTGGCAAGAAAGAATTTCCGCTGGCTGGAATCTGTGTCCATTCTATGCTATGATGGTCGAAAGGGGGCGTCGAAGCGCCTCTGGCACCCCCTGACTTTGGGAGAGAGGAGACGGCGTGGATGCGCATTGCGTTGGTGGATGACGACCGCGGGTTTCAGCGGTCTGTGCAGGCGCTCTGTCAGGAGTTCGGCGCCCGGCACTGTGTGCACATGGAAACCGACTTTTTCTCCTCCGGTGAGGAGTTCCTCCAACACTTCACCCATGGCAGCTATGACCTGATTTTTATGGACATCTACATGGGCGAGATGGACGGAATTGCCGTTGCTTCGCAGATTCGCCGCACCGACCGCTGGGTGAAGCTGGTCTTTTTAACCTCCAGCTCGGATTTTATGCCGGAGGCATTTTCCTTCCACGCCTTTGAATACCTGACCAAGCCCCTGGACAAGGACCGCTTTTTTCAGGTGTTGGCGGATGTGCACCTGATGGACGATGCCCCTCCCTTTGTCAATCTGACCAGCGGCAGACAGACCCACTCTGTCTTTCTCGATGACATACTCTCTGTGGTCACCGATGCCCATTACCTGGAGGTCAAATTGAAAGGTGGCACTACCCTCCGCTGCCGCATGACCCTCTCCGCATTTCAGACCCTGGTGGGAAATGATCCCCGGTTTCTCTGCGTCAACAAAGGGGTGCTGGTCAACGCCGACTACGTCGCCGAGATGAGCAAGGATCAATGCGTCCTTCAGGACCAGTCGGCCTTTCCGGTCAAGGTCCGACAGAGCCAAAAGATTGTGGACCAGTTGAGAGCATACAACTTTGAAAAGATCCGCAGCCAACAACGGCATTCCAGATGAATTTTGATTGGAAAAGAGGTGACTTTCGTGGATGCTGCCCCCTATGTTCGGGCCATGCTGGAGTTTTCCATCATCATCCCCGCCGCCTGGATCTGCTACTGTCCCATGCACGATTCGCTGAAATATTCCCCCAGAAAAACCTTTCTGCTGTGCGCCCTTGCGGCATTGATTTACTTTCCCCTGATCGGCTTGTTCCAGATGACGTTTTCCCATATCATTCACATCAATGTCCCCCTTGGCATCTCGGTGGTGCTGTTCTTCCTTCTCTATCACCGAACGCTGCGCACCAATCTTTCCCAGTCCGCGGCCATGTTTCTCAACGCCTGTGCTCTGATGTCCTTTCCCAGCAGCTTTGCCTATGCCTTTGACGCATGGCTGCACCCCACCTCCAACTACTTGGACTTTTCCTTTTCCGCGACGCTGTTCCAGTTGGCCCTGTCCTTCGCCATTGCCGCAGCCGCCACGCCATTTTTGTGGAAGCACTTTGCCTACGCCATTCGTACCATTCATTCTACCGCGGTCTGGAATACCTTTCTCATCTTTCCCGTCCTGTTCACCGCTTCCAATGTGTTTACCATCCCACTTTCCTACCAGACCCTGCACGCTGGCAGGATGTTCCAAATCTATGTTGGCATGGAAACTCTTTTCCTGTTAATGCTCTTTTTTATCTATGCCATTCTCTACCGAATTTCCTATGTTCTGGCCGAACAGCACCGCCAAGAGGAGCATACACACTTTCTTCAACTTCAGCTCAAGCAATATCAGTCTCTGCAGGAATATGTGGATCGGACCCGTCAGATCCGCCATGATTTTCGCCACTCCATCCATGCCCTCTCCCAGATGGCCCACGCCGGAGATATGGATGGGATCACACGCTATCTCCATGAATATGAGCAATCCATCCCTCCATCTTCCCCCTTAAAGTACTGCAACCTCAGCGGGGTCAACGCCCTTTTGAATTACTACCGGGACATTGCCGCAGAAGAACAAATTCAGACCAACTGGAACATTCACATTCCCGCCCTCCAGCGCATACCGGAACCAATGCTATGCGGTCTGCTGGGCAATATCCTGGAAAATGCCGTCTCCGGGTGCTCCACTGTGCCGCCCCATATGCGCTATTTCAACCTGACCATTGATATGAAAAACTCCCACGATCTGTATATTGTCTCCAGCAACAGCTTCAACGGCGTGGTGGTCAAGCACAACGGAGAATACCTGTCCACCAAACATTCCGGCAAGGGCATCGGCCTGTCCTCCATTGCCGCAGCCGCCAAGGAATACGGCGGCACCCTGGTGGTCTCCCACACCGACACCGCGTTTTACATGGACGTTGTCATTCAAATCCAATAGGAACCCCCCGGCATAGCCGGGGGTTCTTCATATGCGGGCAAAGCCCTTT
>NHCFR05603__coassemble_781_pt1 | contig 18316 bp, 11 predicted proteins | sample NHCFR05603__metabat2_high_PE_050 | metagenome-assembled genome bin NHCFR05603 | reverse complement strand
TGTGGCTCTTGGAGGAGCCGGTGGCGCCGCCGATGCCGTCCCGGCCGGTGCGGCCGCCCAGCAGGATGACCACGTCACCGGGGGCGGGCACTTCCCGGCGCACGTGGCTGGCGGGAGCGGCACCCACCACAGCGCCGCACTCCATGCGCTTGGCGATGTAGCCGGGGTGGTAGACCTCGGCCACGTGTCCGGTGGCCAGGCCGATCTGGTTGCCGTAGGAGGAGTAGCCAGCGGCAGCGGTCTGGGCGATCTTGCGCTGGGGCAGCTTGCCGGGGATGGTGTCCGAGAAGGGCACGGTGGGGTCGCCGCCGCCGGTGACACGCATGGCCTGGTGGACATACACACGGCCGGACAGGGGGTCCCGGATACAGCCGCCGATGCAGGTGGCAGCGCCGCCGAAGGGCTCAATCTCGGTGGGGTGGTTGTGGGTCTCGTTTTTGAACATCAGCAGCCAATCCTGCTCGGCGCCGTCCACCTGGGCGGGGACGTGGATGGAGCAGGCGTTAATCTCCTCGCTCTCGTCCAGCTCGGGGAGCATGCCCCGCTTTTTCAGGGTCTTGGCGCCGATGGTAGCCAAATCCATGAGGGTCTGGGGCCGCTTGTCCGCCTTCTCCTGGCCGTACACCTCCACCCGGGCGTCCAGGTAGCGCTGATAGGCGGCCTTCACGTCGTCCCGCTTCACGCTGACGCTGTCCAGGTGGGTGGAGAAGGTGGTGTGGCGGCAGTGGTCGGACCAATAGGTGTCCACCACCCGCACCTCGGTGAGGGTGGGGTCCCGCCCCTCCTCGTCCCGGAAATAGGTCTGGAGGAAGGTCAGGTCGGAGAGGTCCATGGCCAGGCCGTACTGGGCCAGCAGCTCTTCCAGCCCCTCCCGGTCCAGCTGAGTGAAGCCGTGGAGCACGGGCACCGCCTCGGGCACGGGGTACTGACCCTGGAGGGTCTCGGGCTTGTCCAGGGACGCCTCACGGCTCTCCACGGGGTTAATGAGGTGGCCACGAATCTTGTCCAGCTGCTCCTCGGTGAGGGTACCCTCCAGCACGTACACGGTGGCGCAGCGCACGGTGGGGCGCTCGCCGCCGGTCATCATCTGGAAGCACTGGGCGCAGGAGTCCGCCCGCTGGTCATACTGGCCGGGCAGGGCCTCCACAGCCACGATGGTGTGGGGCTCCTGGGGCAGCTGGGGCATCTCCTCGTCCCAAATGCCGTCTACCTGGGGCTCCGAGAGGATGGTGGTGCGGGCGGCGTCGTAGACGCTGCGCTCCACTCCCTCCACGTCGTAGCGGCGGATGACCCGCACCCCGGTGAGGGAGTCCACCCCCAGGGGGCCTTTCAGCTCTCCCATCAGGTGCCCTGCCTCCACGTCAAAACCGGGCTTCTTTTCCACAAAGCAGCGAAATACCTTGCTCATTGCCACACTCTCCCTTATTTATCTTTGTCTTGCTGTTGGATACCAGCGTTTTTATCTTCCACGGACGACCAGATCGTCCACTGATCCACGTCTGAATAGGGATTTGCCTGGGTGGGGGTCACCCCCGTCACCAGGCCCCACCGCACCAGCAGGGAACCCCGTAAAAAACAGATGGGAGCCAGCGGGGTCTGCTGGGCAAAGCCCGCCAGATAGGCCTCCAGCTCCGTCTCTCCCCCGGTCCTGCGCCAGGCGTTGAGCAGTTCCTGCACCTCGCTCTGGGCGCCCCCGTAGCTCAAAGCCCCGGTGAGCAGCGCGGTGAGGTCAAAATCCGAAGTGAGCTGCACCTGGCCCAAGTACAAATCAAAATTGCCCCGCTCCAGGGCGGACACATAGTCCTCCCAGGCCAGGGACTTCACAGTTACGGTAAACCCCGCCCCCTCCAGCTGATTGGCCACAGCCTGGGCCACCTGCTGCCGGGTGGAGTTGTCCTCGTTGACGATGAGGGTGAGGCTCCCCCCGGTACTCTCCTCCGTGCCCCCCTGGGTCCACTCCGGCAGCTCCCCCCACGCCGGGGAGATGGGCCATGGGGTGGGGTTCCCGTGGCCGGACAGCTGCACCTGCACCAGGCTGTCCCGGTTCAGGGCCGAGGAGATGCGCTGGCGCACCGCGGCGTCGGCACACACCCCCCGCTGGGTCTGGAAGCCCAGGTAGAGAAGCTGGCTGGTGGGGTAGTCGAACACCTCACAGGTGCCGGAGTAGCCCACCGCCTGGGGGTCGGAAAACTGGGTGGTGGCCATCCACACCTCGCCGCTGTCAAAGGCGGCCTTGCGCCGGTCCGGGGTGCTCACCTCCACCAGGGGGATGGTCTGGGCGGGCAGGGCGTCCACCTGGCCGCTGTAGGGATTGGCCACCAGGGCCCCATCCTGCAACAGGTAGGGCCCGGTGCCCAGGGGGTCCTGTCCCTCCCGCTCCAGCACCACCGGAATATCCAGCAGGGCGGGCAGGTTGGCGTTGGGGCGGGACAGGGTGATGGTGAGGGTATAGGTCCCGGTCTGGGCCACCCCAGTGACGCCGGACAGGCGATTTTGGTACCGGGTGGCGGTGCGGGCGGTCTCCAGGGAGGAGACCACATGGGCGGCGGTGAGGGGGGTGCCGTCGGAGAAGCACACCCCCTGGGCCACCTCCACCGTCCAGGTCAGGCCGTCGGACCCGGCAGTGGCCCCGGCAGCCAGCCGGGGCTGGGGCTGGAAACTCTGGTCCAGCTCATACAGGCCCTGGTACACCAATCCCCCCAGCTCCAAATTCGCCCCGTTGGTGCCCGTGATGGGGTGCATGGTCTGTTTGGGGTCATAGGCCAGGGAGAAGGTCCCGGTCTGGACCGGCTGCACCGTCCCGGTGGGGGCCGCCGACGGGGCCGGGTTCTCCTCCGTGGCGGCGGTGCAGCCGGACAGGAGCAGCGCTCCCGCCACGGCCAGGGCCGCTAGTTGGGTCTTGCGTCTCATTTCAAACCAATGGCGGCGGCCATGGAGCCCCGGTTGGTGCCCACCTGGCGGTGGCTCCAGAACAGGTCCGGGTGGCAGCTGGTGCACAGCTCACACACGCCGATGTTCTCGGTGGGCACGCCCGCCTTTTCCAGGCGCATGGCGTTGATGCCCTTCAAATCCACGGAATACTTGCCGTTTTCCTGGATGTGCAGGTACTTGAGCACCGGGGTGGAGAAGGCGGACATCATGGCGTTGGGCACGTCCTCATGGGTCTCAAAGCAGCAGGGGCCGATGCCCGGGCCGATGGCGGCCAGGATGTTCTGGGGGTCACAGCCGTATACCTCCTCCATCTTGCGCACCACCGCCCCGGCGATGTCGGCGGCGGTGCCCCGCCACCCGGCGTGGGCGGCGGCCACCACCTGGCGCACCGGGTCATAGTACAAGATGGGCAGGCAGTCGGCGGAGAAGATCACCAGGGTCACCCCGGGCAGGTCGGTGACCAGGCCGTCGGCCTCGTAGTTCACCTTCTCGTAGGGGTCCTCCTTCACGTCCGCCTTGGTGATCACCCGCACATGGTTTTCATGGACCTGGTTGGACATGGCCATCCGGGACCCCTGGGCCCCGATGGCCTCCAGAAACCGGCGGTAGTTCTCCCGCACATGGTCCGGGTCGTCCCCCCGGCTCACGCCCAGGTTCAGGGACGCCCACATGCCCTCTGAGATGCCGCCCAAGCGGGTGGAGAAGCCGTGGGCCACTCCCCCGGCCTGTTCCATCCCCTCAGAGGCCAAAAAGACCACAGATTGATGTTGCTTCTGGACAATTGTCATGGTGGGTTACCTCCCGGTGATTGGGTCACAAAGGTTACTCTTCCCCGTGGTGGTACTGCTCGCAGGTGCACTTCTTCCACTTCAGGCCGGACCCGCAGGGGCAGGGGTCGTTGCGGCCGATCTTCACCGTCTTCTTGGTGGGCTGCTGGGTCACGGTGTTGTCCGATCCGCCGGACTCGCCGGTGACCTTGGCCACACGCTGCCGCTGGATGCCCTGGTTGGTGCGGATGCGGGCGGAGTACAGACGCCGCAGAGTCTCCTCCTGGATGGCGGCGATCATCTCCTCGAACATGTCGTAGCCTTCCCGCTTGTACTCCACCACGGGGTCAGACTGGCCGTAAGCCCGCAGGCCGATGCCCTGGCGCAGCTCGGTCATGGCGTCGATGTGGTCCATCCAGTACTCATCCACCACGCGCAGCAGAATAACCCGCTCCAGCTCGCCCATGGGGTTGGAGATAGCGGTCTGGCCCAGTTCCGCCAGCTGCTGGGCAATGGAGTCGGCCTGGTGCTCGTAGTTGGCATGGGCCAGCTCCAGCAGCTTGTCGGTGAGGGCCTGGGTGGACAGGCTCCCCAGCTGTCCCTTCACATCGTCCAGCTGCTGGGCGGTAAACATCACGTTGACCCAGGGGGCCATGGCCACCTTGAAGCCAGCCTCGTCCAGCTTGCCCTGCTCTCCGGTGTGTCCGGCGATGAGGTTGGTGACGGTGGTGGTGAGCATGTTCTCAATGGCGGCGTGGACATCCTCGCCGTCCAGCACCTGGCGGCGCTGCTTGTAGATGACCTCACGCTGGGTGTTCATCACGTCGTCGTACTCCAGCACGGTCTTACGAATCTGGAAGTTCTGAGACTCCACCTTCCGCTGGGCCTTCTCGATGGCGTTGGACAGCATCTTCTGGTCCAGGGGGGTGTCCTCGTCCACACCCAGCTTATCCATGACGCTCTGAATCCAGTCGGAGGCGAACAGGCGGAGGATGTCGTCCTCCAGGGACAGGAAGAAGCAGCTCTCGCCGGGGTCGCCCTGACGGCCGGCACGGCCGCGCAGCTGGTTGTCGATACGGCGGGACTCGTGGCGCTCGGTGCCCAGGATGTACAGGCCGCCCACTTCCCGCACCTTCTCGGCCTCTTCCTTGATCTCGGCCTTGAACTGGGCCTCGGCCTGGGCGAAGGCCTCACGGGCGGCGAGAATCTCCTCGTTGTCGGTGTCGGCGTGGCCGTCGCACTCGGCTAAAAGCTCGTCGCTCATACCCTGGCGGCGGAGCAGCGCCTTGGCCATGTACTCGGCGTTACCGCCCAGCATAATATCGGTACCACGGCCGGCCATGTTGGTGGCCACGGTGACGGCGCCCAGCTTACCGGCCTGGGCCACGATCTCGGCTTCCTTGTCGTGGTGCTTGGCGTTCAGCACGTTGTGGGGAATGCCCTCCCGGGTCAGCAGCTTGCTCACCAGCTCGGAGATCTCAATGGACACGGTACCCACCAGCACAGGCTGGCCCTTCTCGTGGCACTCCTTGATCTGACGGACCACGGCCCGGTACTTGCCGGCCTGGGTCTTGTACACCTGGTCGGGGTGGTCCACACGGGCCACGGGGCGGTTGGTGGGAATCTCCACGATATCCAGGGAGTAGATCTGGCCGAACTCCTCCTCCTCGGTCATGGCGGTACCGGTCATACCGGACAGCTTGTCGTAGAGGCGGAAGTAGTTCTGGAAGGTGATGGTGGCCAGGGTCTTGGACTCGTGGGCCACGGTGACGTGCTCCTTGGCCTCGATGGCCTGGTGCAGGCCCTCGTTATAGCGGCGGCCGTACATGAGACGGCCGGTGAACTCGTCGACGATGATGACCTCGCCGTCCTTCACCACGTAGTCAATGTCCCGGCGCATGACGCCACGGGCCTTGATGGCCTGGTTGATGTGGTGGGACAGGGTGGTGTTCTCGGGGTCGGACAGGTTCTCCAGGTTGAACTGCTGCTCGGCCTTGGCCACGCCACGGGCGGTGAGGGTGGCGGTGCGGGCCTTCTCGTCCACGATGTAGTCGGCGTCGAGGTTGACGTCCTCCTCCTCCTTGGCGTCCACGGAGGCCACCCGCTGGCAGGTCAGACGGGCCACGAAGTTATCCACCAGCTGGTAGAGCTGAGTGGACTTCTCGCCCTGACCGGAGATGATCAGAGGGGTACGGGCCTCGTCGATGAGGATGGAGTCCACCTCGTCCACGATGGCGAAGCTGTGGCCACGCTGCACCAGCTCCTTGGAGTAGATGGCCATGTTGTCTCGCAGGTAGTCAAAGCCGAACTCGTTGTTGGTGCCATAGGTGATGTCGGCGGCGTAGGCGGCCTTCTTGGCCTCCTTGTCCACGCCGTGGATGACCAGGCCCACAGTCAGCCCCAGGAATCGGTACACCTTACCCATCCACTCCGAGTCACGCTTGGCCAGGTAGTCGTTGACGGTGATGATGTGCACGCCCTTGCCGGACAGGCCGTTTAAGTAGGCGGGCAGGGTGGCCACCAGGGTCTTACCTTCACCGGTGCGCATCTCAGCGATACGGCCCTGGTGGAGGATGATGCCGCCGATGAGCTGCACCCGATAGGGACGCATACCCAGAACACGCCAGTCTGCCTCCCGACACACGGCAAAGGCCTCGGGGAGAATGTCGTCCAGGGTCTCGCCGTTGGCCAGACGGGCCTTAAACTCGTCGGTTTTTGCCCGCAGCTGCTGGTCGGACAGAGCCTTCATTTCCTCTTCCAGGGCCTCAATTTTATCCACGAGGGGGGTGAGCGCCTTGACCGCCCGTTGGGACGGGGTGCCAAATATTTTCGTAAACAAACCCATGTTGCGCGCTTCCTTTCTGGTTCAGTGCTTGGGTAGAAAAACCCATTTTAACTTATGTAGTATACCATACTCCCCCACGAGAAAAAAGAGGAAATTGAAAATAACGTATGGTTTTCTCCCGGAGCGCCCCAACCCTTGGGTTTTCTCTATTGTATCCCATGGGTGGTGGGGCGTTCTGTCGTCTTGTGGAAGGTCTCGCCTTTACCATTGCCACTCCAGACTGCTGGACAAAGTCTTGTTCTTCTATGGTTCCAGACGCAGGCTTGCCAGCCTGGTGGGGACGCTCCCCGCTGGGGGTACCTTTTGACCGGGCAAAAGGTACCAAAACCCGCTTAGGGCGTTCCCCCCTAAGTACCCCCCTTGGGTACGAGGCTGTCCCTGCGTCAAGTGTCAGTTCGGCCCTGGCCCCGGTGGGGTCACATAGATAGCCTGGCAAGTCTATGGGCAATGCCCCCTTCTCTGTGAGTCGGTGCTCCTCCTTCCAGGGCCTTACCCTGGTGTGCGGCGTTGCCGCCGGGGGCTTGGCTTCCGGTGCCAGCCAGACTCAAAGCCTCCCTTGTGTAAAGGGAGGTGGCATGGCGTAGCCATGACGGAGGGATTGTTTGCAGCCCTTTACCGTCAACCCCTCAGTCAGCCTTGCGGCTGACAGCTCCCCTTACACAGGGGAGCCTTTGGACGGGAGTGGCCCCATCACAGCAACACAGGAAGTGCGGCAAAAGCTCCCAGCGGTGGAAACGCTTCGATAAAGCCCGCTTCTCTCTCCGTTTCGGCCCCTTCTGGTCTACCTGGTCTACGGTGGCCGGGAAGCGGCCACATACCACCAAGCCTGAGGCCCTGGAAATGGAAGGGAAACCTACCAGCGGAGCAGGCACACCCCAGAGATGTGATACGCCATCTATGTGACCTCTCCAGGCCCAGGGCCGACTACGGCCCCATCGCACAAAACAACATAAAACCATTGGGGTTTCAAAAGGGGCGTGCCCCTTTTGTGGCTTTTTGTCCATTTTGGCCACTCAAAATGGACCCCCAGCGGGGAGCGTCCCCGCCAGGCTGGCAAGCCGGAGCCTTGGATGGTTAGAAGAACACCCCCTCGTCTGCCCAACGGCAGCCAGCTCCCCCTGCACCGGGGGTGCTCTGCGCCTGGAGGTGCATCTAAATTCCCGCACCCTTATGCACCACTTTACTGCACAAAATTCCCCTTGACACTGTCCGCCTATGGCGGTATAATGTCCATCACAACAAAACAAAAGCAGACGAAGCGTGCAGGAAAAGGCCAGGGTCGGCCTACCGAAGGAGTGACACTCTCAGGTTCCCCGGGACACGGGGTGAGGACTGTACGTGGATGTAACTCTGGAGAAGCTCAGCAATGAGTGCCGAAGGTGCAACGTGGGGACCGCTGGTTCCCGCCAATCTCTCAGGCAAAAGGACAGAGGAAATCATACGCCGACGCACCCGCTCCCCGTTGGGGAGTCGGTGCCAGCACCGTCATTTCCTCAGGTTGCGGAGTATTCCATCCGCAACCTGTTTTTGTTTTGTCAAAAACAGCTCGAGGAGAGGATTTAACATGGTTCAGCAATTGGAAGCCGCACTTTTACCCGTGGTCAACGCCTTAAATGACTACCTATCCAGCTACATTCTGGTGTTTCTGCTCATTGGCGTTGGCCTGTTCTACTCCATCCGCACCCGGTTTGTGCAAGTGCGCTGCTTTGGCGAGGGCATGAAAAAGGTCTTTGGCAACCTGTCCCTGCGGGGCGGGGCCCAGGCCCAGGGCATGAGCTCCTTCCAGGCCCTGGCCACCGCCATCGCCGCCCAGGTGGGCACCGGCAACATCGTGGGCGCTTCCGGCGCCATCCTCACCGGCGGCCCCGGGGCCATCTTCTGGATGTGGATCATCGCCTTCTTCGGCATGGCCACCATCTACGCCGAGGCCACCCTGGCCATCCACACCCGAGTCATTGACCAGGACGGCCACATCCACGGCGGCCCGGTGTACTACATCACCACCGCCTTCCGGGGCGCCTTCGGCAAGTTCCTGGCGGGCTTCTTCGCCGTGGCCATCATCCTGGCCCTGGGCTTTATGGGCTGCATGGTCCAGTCCAACTCCATCGGCTCCACCTTCCAGACCGCCTTTGGCGTGCCCTCCTGGGTGATGGGCGTGGTGCTGGTGGTCATCTGCGCCTTCATCTTCCTGGGCGGCGTGCAGCGTCTGGCCGCCGTCACCGAGAAGCTGGTGCCCATCATGGCGGCCATCTTCCTGCTGGGTGCTCTGGCCGTACTGGTGGCCCGCATCGCCTACCTGCCCGAGACCTTCGCCATGATCTTCCGCTACGCCTTCCAGCCCCAGGCCATCATCGGCGGCGGCTTCGGCTACGCCATCAAGACCGCCGTCAGCCAGGGCGCCAAGCGCGGCCTGTTCTCCAATGAGGCAGGCATGGGCTCCACCCCCCACGCCCACGCCCAGGCCAACGTGAAAGACCCCCACGAACAGGGCGTGGTGGCCATGGTGGGCGTGTTCATCGACACCTTCGTGGTGCTCACCCTCAACGCCCTGGTGGTCATCTCCACCCTGTACACCTCCGACGGTCCCTTGGCTGGCGGCTATGTGGGAGACGTCACCGCCACCCTCAACAGCGCCAACCTGGCCCAGACCGCCTTTGGCACCGTGTTCGGCGCCCACTTCGGGGCCATCTTCGTGGCCATCTGCCTGTTCTTCTTCGCCTTCTCCACCGTGCTGGGTTGGAACCTGTTCGGCAAAATCAACGTGATGTACCTCTTTGGCAAAAAGGCTGCCCCTGTCTACGGGGTGCTGGCCCTGGTGTTCATCTTCCTGGGCACCACCATGTCCAACGACCTGGTGTGGGGCCTCACCGACCTGTTCAACAACCTCATGGTCATCCCCAACGCCATCGCCCTGTTTGCCCTGTCCTCCATTGTGGTGGGCATCGCCAAACGCCGGGGAAACGCCCTGAAATAATGGGAATTTCCCTATAGTTTCTCTGTCCCCCCTCCACTCCCCCGGTCAGGTTTGCCAAAAATCTTCGGATTGGTTGACAATTCTGCCCGGGGGAGATATAATACCGCCAAAATGAACCACTGATAGAGGCGCGGTGCCAATGGGCATCCCACACATAAGCCTGGAAGGGCGTGGGGTGCGAGGTGTCACCGCCGAAGGGCAAAGGGGCTTCCACCCGCTTTGTGCCTGGGCCGTCGGGAAATACCCGGCGGACTGTCACACCCCCTGGTGTGAAGCGCTATCATGGCAAGCCAAAAGTTCCCGTCCCCCACAGTGTGGGCGGGGGTTTGTTGACCATGATCGCATCACGCGGTTCATGGTCTTTTTGTTTATTCGAAAAAAGAAGGAGAGAGGAACCCCCATGAAACAGAAACTCTTTGCCCTGCTCCTGGCGGTGGCGCTGGTGCTGTCCCTGGCGGCCTGTACCGCCAGCCCCTCGGACTCCGGCTCCAACACCTCTGCCAGTCAGGCACCGGCCGCGGACGTCCCCGACGTCCCCGACTTCACCGACGTGGACACCTCCACCATCCCCGGATTGGAGGACGGCGTACTCACCGTGGGTATGGAGTGCGCCTACGCCCCCTACAACTGGATGCAGATGGACGACTCCAACGGAGCCGTGCCCATCTCCAACGTGTCCGGGTCCTACGCCAACGGCTACGACGTGATGATCGCCAAGCGCATCTGTGAGGCCTACGGCTGGGAGCTGGAAGTGGTGTCCAGCTCCTGGGACTCCCTGACCCCCGCCGTCCAGGCGGGCACTATGGACGCCAACATCGCCGGCCAGTCCATGACCGCCGACCGGATGAAGGAAGTGGACATGGCCGGCCCCTACTACTACGCCACCATCGTGTGCCTGACCACCAAGGACAGCCCCTACGCCTCCGCCACCTCCATTGCCGACCTGGCCGGGGGCACCTGCACCGCCCAGTCCGGCACCATCTGGTATGACTCCTGTCTGCCCCAGATTCCCGACGCCAACATCCTGTCCCCCGCCGACAACGCCCCTGCCATGATCATGCAGCTGCAAACCGGCATGGCCGACTTCATCTGCACCGACATGCCCACCGCCAAGGGCGCCGCTGCCAAGGACGACAACCTGGTGGTGCTGGACTTCTCCGGCACCGACGGGGACTTCCAGTTTGAGACCGAGGCCGAGCGGGCGGAGAACGTGAACATCGGCATCTCTGTCAAGAAGGGCAACACCCAGCTCAAGGACGCCATGGACGCCGTCCTCTCCCAGCTCACAGCGGAGGACTTTGACGCCATCATGGACCAGGCCATCGCCGCCCAGCCCGCCACCGACGACACCGACGCCAACCTCTTTGTCAAGCTGGGCCGCGACATGGCCCAGCTGTGGAGCGAGTACCACACCGGCTACCTCAAGGGCATCTTGAACACCCTGGTGCTGGCCGTGGCCGCCACCGTCATTGGATGTGTCATCGGCCTGGTGTGCGGCATTCTGAACACCATCCCCTGCGCCAAGCAGGACCCCCTGCCCAAGCGGGTCATCCTCAAGGTGATTCGGGCCCTGGTGCGCATCTATGTGGAGGTGTTCCGCGGCACTCCCATGGTGCTGCAAGCGGTGTTCATCTACTACGGCCTGCCCTACTTCACCAATGGCTCGGTGGCCTTCCGGGGGGCTGAAGGCATCTGGCTGGCCTCCATCATCGTGGTGTCCATCAACACCGGCGCCTACATGGCCGAGTCGGTGCGTGGCGGTATCATCTCCATTGATCCCGGCCAGACCGAGGGCGCCCGGGCCATCGGCATGAACCACTTCCAGACCATGACCTCGGTGATCCTGCCCCAGGCCATCCGCAACATCATCCCCCAGATCGGCAACAACTTCATCATCAACATCAAGGATACGTCCGTGATGTTTATCATCAGCTTCACCGAGTTCTTCGCCTTCCACCGCTACATTGTGGGCGTGAACAACCTGTACTTCCCCTCCGCCGCCATCGAGATGATCGGCTACCTCACCATGACCCTGCTTGCCTCTGCGGCGCTGCGGCTCATTGAGAAGCGCATGGACGGCTCGGACAACTACGAGCTGGTGCAGGTGGACGCCCTGACCATGTCCGCCGGAACCTACAACCACCCCAACCGCACCAATCCCTTTGACAAAGACTGAGAAGGAGGACACGGATATGAACGACGCAATTTTGGAAATCAAGCATCTGTCCAAGTCCTTTGGCAGCCACGAGGTGCTGAAAGATATCGACTTCACTGTCCGCCCCGGAGACGTGACCTCCATCATCGGTGCTTCCGGCTCGGGCAAGTCCACCCTGCTGCGGTGCATCAACCTCCTGGAGACCCCCTCCGCCGGAGACATCCTCTTCCACGGGGAGAACATCACCACCCGGGGCTTCAACCCCTGCCGCTACCGCTCCCAGGTGGGCATGGTGTTCCAGTCCTTCAACCTGTTCAACAACATGACCGTGCTGGAAAACTGCATGGTAGGCCAGGTGAAGGTGCTGAAAAAGTCCAAGGCGGAGGCCAAGGAAAACGCCATGAAGTACTTGGAGCAGGTGGGCATGGCCCCCTACATCAACGCCCGGCCCCGGCAGATCTCCGGCGGCCAGCGCCAGCGGGTGGCCATCGCCCGGGCTCTGGCCATGGAGCCGGAGGTGCTGCTCTTCGACGAGCCCACCTCCGCCCTGGACCCGGAGATGGTGGGCGAGGTGCTCTCGGTGATGAAGGACCTGGCCTCCCAGGGCATGACCATGCTGGTGGTGACCCACGAGATGGCCTTCGCCCGGGACGTGTCCAACCACGTGGTGTTCATGGCCGACGGAGTCATCTGCGAGCAGGGCGACCCCAAGGACGTGTTCACCAACCCCCGGCAGACCCGCACCCGGGAGTTTTTGGCCCGATTCATGGGAGAATGAGAAACCCGCCCCGGCAGAGTGCAAACGTTGTACTCCGCCGGGGCGAGTTTTAATGAATAATGAAAAATGAATCGTGAATAAGTATGGTGTGCCCCACAGTGGCACGGATTTTAATTTGAGGTGGAGACTTGAGGGCAGTTCCCCCTTGCCAACTTGGCCGCGATTTAGTACAATAAAGGTTGACAGTTTGTAAAGAAGGAGGGCTTCCATATGACGAGAGATGAAGCCTTTGAATTTTTAGACCGCACCGCCCGGGGCATTGCCGAGATGTTCGGCTCCTCCTGTGAGACCCTGGTGCACGACATGGGAGTCCCCTCCCATCCCATTTTGTCCATCTATAACGGCCATGTCTCCGGCCGGGAGGTGGGCTCCACCATGGATATCCTGGGCATCGGCCTGGAGCTGGACGCCGACTCTTCGGTGACAGATTTTGTCAACCTTGCCGCCACCACCCCCGACGGACGCCAGACCAAATCCTCCACCTTCCACATGATCGGGGAGGACTACAACCTGGCCCTGGGCATCAACTTTGACTACACCTCTCTGGTGTTTGCCAACCGCATTCTGGTGGACCTGATGAGCGCCAGCTCGGACTTGCAGTCCGCCCTGTGGCAGGAGGGGGACTCCAAGCAGCTGGCCGACCTCTTCGAGCGGTGCCTGGCCGCCCTGGGCAAGCCGGTGGACGCTCTGAACAAGAAGGACCGCCTGCGCATGATCGCCATGCTGGAGCAGAAAAACGCCTTCTCCTTCCGCAAATCCGTGCCCTATGTGGCCAAGCACCTGGGGGTGTCCCGGTACACGGTGTACAAGTACCTGGGCGAGCTGGCCGAGCACAGCGAGGAGGAATAATCCCCCTTTCTTCCCTTGTTTTTTCCGCCTCGGTGGACTACAATGTGGAATAGTTGTACATTCGTTTACATAAGGAGATCATACATCATGTATCGTGAACAGTTAGAAGCTTATTTTCAGGACAAGCAGGACATGCTGGTGGACGCCGTGTGCCGCCTGGTGTCCATTGACAGCGTGGAGGGCGAGCCCGCCCCCGGCGCTCCCTTTGGCCCCGGCCCCGCCGCTGCTCTCTGCGAGGGCCTGAAGCTGGCCCAGGAGTGGGGCCTCATCACCCAAAACCACGAGGGCTATGTGGGCACCGCCGACCTGTGCGACAAGGAGGACGCCCTGCACATTCTGGGCCATCTGGACGTGGTGGCCCCCGGCGAGGGCTGGACCGTCACCCAGCCCTATCAGCCCAAGGTGGTGGACGGCCTCATCTATGGCCGTGGCACCGACGACGACAAGGGCCCTGTGGTGGCCTCTCTGCTGGCCATGAAGGCAGTGAAGGACCTGGGCGTGCCCCTGAAGTCCAACTGCCGCCTCATCATGGGCACCAACGAGGAGAGCGGCTCCGGGGACATCGCCTGGTACTTTGCCCGCCACCCCTTCGCCCCCGCCACCTTCTCCCCTGACTCCGGTTACCCCGTCATCAACACGGAGAAGGGCGGCTTAAAACCCACCTTCACCCGCTCCTGGCCCGTCCAGGAGGCTCTGCCCCGGGTGAAGTGGCTCCACGGCGGCTTCCGCATCAACGTGCTCCCCGGCGACGCTGAGGCAGCGGTGGAGGGGCTCACCCTCCACGACGTGCACCCCTTCGCCCGGGATATCACCGCCCGCACCGGCATCACCTTCACCTGCACCAGCCAGGACGGCTGCACCGTCATCCACGCCAAGGGCGAGGGCAGCCACGCCGCCTGGCCCGAGGGGGGCAACAACGCCGTCACCGGCCTCATTGCTCTGCTGTGCGCCCTGCCTCTGGCCGACGGCCCCTGCAAGCAGGCCCTTTCTAACCTCAACGCTCTGCTCCCCCACGGAGATTACCATGGTCGGGCCCTGGGCATTGCCCAGTCCGAGCCCATCGCCGGGGATTTGACTGTGGCCTTCACCCTGCTGGAAGTCACTGAGACCGGACTCACCGGCCGCTTTGACTCCCGGGTGCCCCTGTGCGCCACAAAGGAAAACTGTGAGAACGTGGCCCGGGCCGCCTTTGAAGCCCGCGGCTTCACCTTCGAGGGCGAGCAGGAGGAGGCCCACCACACCCCCGCCGACTCCCCCTTTGTGCAGACCCTGCTGAAGCGGTACGAGGAGTACACCGGACAAAAGGGCGAGTGTCTGTCCACCGGCGGCGGCACCTACGTCCACGAGATTCCCGGCGGCGTGGCCTTCGGCTGCACCATGCCCGGGTTTGACACCCACCTCCATGGGGCAGACGAGCGGGTGAAGATTGCCGACCTGATGCTGTCGGCCAAGCTCTTTGCCCACATTATTCTGGATATGTGCGCTGAATAACCGTTTGGGGCCGCTGCACCATGCAGCGGCCCCGTTGTTTTTTCGGCACACTGGGAAAAAGTTTTCCCTTCTCTTGTTTCTTTCTTCCAGCCCTCCGGCCTGGTGGGGACGCTTCCCGCTGGGGGTTCCTTTTGAACGGGCAAAAGAAACCAAAACCCGCTTAGGGCGTTCCCCCCTAAGTACCCCCCTGGGGTACGAGGCTGGCGTGCGTCAAGTCTATGGTCGGCCCGTCACCCTTGCTGTGGCTCCTGTCACTGCCACCACACCAGGCAACCTTGGGCAGCTGGCCCTATAGACAGGCAATTTCCACGTTCGGGCCTATCCTGGAGAAGCGGCGTTCCCGCCGCCGGGAGCCTAGCTTCCGGTCGCTGGGAACAGCGGCTCACCAGGGTAAGGCCCTGGGGATAGAAGAATTGTCTGCCAGAGAAGTAGGTACTTTCCGTAGAAGTTCCACGCCATCCATGTGACCCCACCAGGCCAAGGGCCGAAACAAGGAGAACGCAGGGGCATCCAGTACCGCGGGGTGGATTCCACAAGGCGGGGGAAGGCCCCGCCTTTGGCGATTCTTTCCCCAATTTCTCATCGCTGAGAAATTGGGCCCAGCGGAGCGTCCCCACCGGGGGCGCTGGTTTCCTCCCGAGAAATCGGAGGAGAGCAAGCCCCTCAGGTCAGAGACAAAGAATTGCACCATTCTTCCCTGGCCCTTGTCAGGTGGATGTGGTACAATGAACTTAGATCTGCGGCCCGCTCGTTTGCGGGCCATTGAGGAGGTCATATTATGTTCAACTACTTCTGGTCCCGCAACGCCTCGGTGGGAATGGCGGTGCTCTACATCGCCCTGGGCCTGCCCCTGGTCCTCTTCCCCGCCGCCGTGGGTACCGCCTTTGTGTGGGCTCTGGCCATCGGCTGTGTGGTGTACGCCGTTCCCCACCTCATCCGCTACCTCCAGGGCCGAAAGGTGGGCCAGTCCTTCGGAGGCGACCTGTTTCTCACCGTTTTGCCCCTGTTCTTCGCCCTGTTCGCCCTCTTCCGCCCCCATGTGATTCTCTCCTTCCTCCCCTTCGTGCTGGGCGCTCTGCTGCTCATGGACGGGGTGGGAAAGCTGCCCCTGATGCTGGCGGCCATCCAGGACCACGCCCCCGGCCTGGCCTTCTGTGTCATCTCCACCCTGGTGCCCCTCATCGTGGGCCTGGTGCTCATCGTCAACCCCTTCCAGGCCGCCCAGATGGTCATCATGGTCTTTGGCATCGGCCTCATTGTGGACGGCATCGGCGACCTCATCACCGCCCTGTCCGCCCGTCACCCCTGATACCTGGAGGTCCCTTTCATGAAATACCACTCCCTGCTCCCCCGGGACCGGGCGGAGCGTCTGAATAAGCGGCTCACCGAAGGCATGATGGCCGCTTTGAAAACCATCCACTCCGCCACCTCCCCCGACTCCATGGACCCCGCCGACCTGAACCGTCAGCGCAGAGGCCAGGAGGTGCTGGGGCGGCTGGCCTCTCCCCCCATCGGCTTTAGCTGGGAGCCCTTTACCCACGAGGCCCTATCCATGGCCTGGGTGCGCCCCGAGCGGGGCCACCAGCGGCGGCGGGTCATCCTCTACTGCCACGGCGGCGGCTACACCAGCGGCAATCTGGGCTACGCCCGGGTGCTGGCGGCCAAACTATCCGCCGCCACCGGCTGTGAGACCCTGGCCTTCCAGTACCGTCTGGCCCCGGAGCACCCCTACCCCGCAGCCTTAGAGGACGCCCTCACCGCCTGGGACTACCTGATGCACCTGGGGTATGGCGCTCGAGACGTCATTGTGGCGGGGGACTCCGCCGGGGGCAACCTGGCTTTGGAGCTGACCTTGAAGCTGAAAGAGTCCGGGCGGTTCCTGCCCGGGCGGCTGGTGCTCTTCTCCCCCTGGACCGACCTCACCGCCTCTGGGGCGTCCTACCAGAGCGCCCGGGACTTAGACCCCATGCTCACCATGAACTACATCCAGGCGGTGCGCTCCGCCTACGCCCCCCAGACCGACTGGAGCGACCCGCACCTGTCCCCCCTGTTCGCCGATCTCCACGGCTTCCCCCCCACCCTCATCCACGTGGGAGAGCGGGAGATCCTCCGGGACGACTCCACCGCCCTGGCCCAAAAGCTGCGGGAGGCGGAGGTGCCCTGCGTCATCCGCACCTGGCCGGACATGTGGCACGTGTTCCAGATGTTCCCCCTGAAAAGCGCCGGGGAGGCCATGGAGCATGTGGCGGATTTTTTACAGCGCTACGACTAAAAAAACTCCCCCAGCCGGGGGAGTTTTTTCATAGGTAGAGTTAACCGGAGGTTAATTACTCCGCCCTCCTGTTTAACTATCCGTCCATTGTGCATTTCTCTCACAATTCGTATAATAAGAGTACAAAAAGCCCAAAAGGGGGTCTCTCTTATGCCCATGCACACCATCATTCAGCAGCAGCGCAAAGCCCTGGGTCTCACCCAGGAGCAGGTGGCCTGCTGCCTCAACGTGTCCACCGCCGCCGTGAGCAAGTGGGAAAACGGCCTCACCAGCCCCGACGTGGGCCTGCTGCCGCCCCTGGCCCGGCTGTTGAAGGTGGACATGAACGCCCTGTTTGAGTTTCACGAGACCCTGTCCCGCCAGGAGATCGGCCTATTTTGCAACCAATTGGCGGGTAAGGCCCCGGAGGAGGCCTTTGCCCTAGCTCAGGACAAGCTGCGGGAATTCCCCCGCGACGAATCCCTGCGCCTGAATGTGGCCATCCTCTTGGATGGCCTGCTGGTGCAGTCCACCACAGACCACCCGGAGTTGGAGGCCCAGGTCTCCACCTGGTACACCCAGCTGGGACAGAGCGAGGACGAGGCCATCCGGACCAGCGCCAACTCCATGCAGGTCAACCGCTACATCCGGCAAAATCGGCTGGATGAGGCCCAGGAGGTGCTGGACACCATCCCGGACAAGGGGGCGCTGTCCGCCGCCCTGCCGGACAAGCTCATGCTCCAGGTATCCATTGATTTAAAGCGGGGTCAGCCAGAGGAGGCCGCCCTGGCTTTGGAGCAGGCCCTATTCCAGGCGGGAACCCGGACGCAGCTGCTCTTATCCCGGCTGGTGGATGCCGAGCTGGCCAGCGGGGACGCCGACGCCGCCGGCTCCGTGGCGGAAACCTCCCAGGCCATCGCCCAGGCTCTGGAGCTGTGGCCGTACAACCAGTACACCGCCCTGTGGCAGGTGGCGGTGCACAACCGGGACGCCCAGGAAGCCCTCACCCGGTTGGAGCAGATGCTGGAGGCCCTGGAGCAGCCCTGGCAGCTGGGGGACACGGTGCTGTACCGCCGTATGGCCCCCCAGGCCAAGGAATTCCAGCCCGGGGAGCTGCGGGCCCTGCTGCTGGGCCAGCTGGAGCAGGACCCGGACCTCAGTTGGCTGCGGGACCACCCCCGGGCCCAGGCCCTTCTCCAACGCGCCCACCCATGAGAAACGGATGTGTCGCAAAACGTAAGTTTTGTGGCACATCCTTTTTTACTCTCAATAGCA
>NHCFR05603__coassemble_778_pt1 | contig 18422 bp, 10 predicted proteins | sample NHCFR05603__metabat2_high_PE_050 | metagenome-assembled genome bin NHCFR05603 | reverse complement strand
GCTCTCATTGCCTTTAAGTTTTGTTAGGCACTCTAAGGACCTCCCTGGGGTACGAAGCTGTCCATGCGTCAAGCCTAGATTCGGCCCGTCACCCTTGCTGTGGCTCCTGTTTGTGCCACCACACCAGGCCACCTTGGGCAGCTGGCCCTATCGTCAGGTGGTTTCCACAGCCGGGCCTACCCTGGCCAAGCGGCGTTCCCGCCGCCGGGAGCCAGTCTTTCGTTAGCTGAGAACAGCGGCTCACCAGGGTAAGGCCCTGGAAGTAGAAGTTTTACTTGCCGTAAAAGCTGGCACTTACAAAAGAACTGCCATGCCATCTATGTGACCCCACCAGGCCAAGGGCCGCAAAAAGGAGGACGCAGGGGCTCCCCGTACCGCGGGGTGGATTCCACAAGGCGGGGGAAGGCCCCGCCTTTGGCGGTCTTTGGTGACTTTCTGGCGGCAGAAAGTCACCCCAGCGGAGCGTCCCTGGCAGGGGCGCAAGTCTGCGCCTGAGAACTTAGAGAAGAACAAGCCTCTGACGTGGCATGTACGAGGGTGCCAATAACCCCCACAGACGCAAAAACACCCCCGGACCAATCGGTCCGGGGGTGTTCGGTTCCCTATGAGGTTTTGTGCTCGGCGGGTTGTGAATTAGTGCTTGCGCTTACGGGCAACCACAACCACAGCCACCAGAGCCACCACGCAGACAACCACCACGATCACGGGCACCATCACGTTGTTGGTGTCGCCGGTCGGAGCGGGCTTCTCGCCCTCAGGCTTCTGGGAAGTCTCGGGCTTGTCAGTGGCGTTGGGAGTCTCGCCGCTCTCGGTGGTCAGGCCACGGATGGCGGCATCCAGCTGCTCGGCAGCGGCGTCCACAGTCTTCTGGTCGTCCTCAGACAGGGTGGCGTCAGCCATCACAGCCTGGGCATTGGCCAGAGCGGTGCGGAAGGTAGCCACAGACTCAGCGGTGTAACCGGTGAGGTCCATGCCCTTGGCCTTGCCGATGAGGCCTTCCAGGATGTCCTTGTTGGCCTTGAAGCGCTGAGCCAGAATGGCCTCCAGCAGGGCGTCGGTGGCGTTGTCCACGTCCTCCTGCATGGCGTCGCCGTCAGCGGCCACGTCCTGGGCAGCCTTCAGAGCGTCCACCAGCTGCTGCCAGTTGGTCTCCACATACTTGTCGGCCTCGTCCATCATGGCCTCGGCACGGTCGATGACCAGGTTCAGCATGGTCTTGTCGCCCTGAGTCAGGCCCAGACCCCAGATGCCGGTGAGCAGGTTGTCCCAAGCGGTATTGACCTCCTCCTGGGTGGCGTCGGTCTTGGCCAGAACGGTCTTGGCGTTGGCCAGAGCGTCCTCAAAGGCCTTCTTGGCGGTATCGGTGACGCCCTCGGTGGACAGGGTCTCGGCATAGGCGATGGTCTTCTCCAGCAACTCCTTGTTCACATCGCTGGGCTCGGGAGTGGGCTCAGGAGTGGGTTCGGGAGTGGGCTCGGGAGTAGGCTCCACGGTGGGCTCAGGAGTAGGCTCCACAGTGGGTTCGGGAGTAGGCTCGGGAGTCTCAGTGGGCTCGGGAGTGGGCTCCACGTCCTGGGAGATGGTGAAGGTCTTCTCCACGGTGCCGGAGTAGTCCACGATACCACGCACGGTGAGGGTGGCGGTGCCGGGCTCCACGTTGTTGGCGTAGTCCACAGCGTAGTCCACGCCGTACTTCAGGGTCTTGTCGCCCAGAACCACGGTGGGCATGGGCTCAATGGCGGAGCCAGTGTAGGCGAACACGTCCTTCTCCAGGGTGACGGTGGCGTCGGACAGGTCGAGCTTCTCCTCGGCCATGCGCACGCGCAGCTCGGCGCAGGACATGAAGCGGTTGGCCACGTCGCCAGTGCCGCCGCGGGTCTGCACGCCGTACAGACGCACGAACTTGGCCTCCACGGGCTCATTGAACACGGCGATCTTCCAATCGGTGTTGTGGCCCCAAGTGCCGGTGGCCACGGTGGTCCAGGAGCCGTCCTCGCCGGTCATGCTCACTTCCACCCGGTACTCGGTGACGATACCGTTGGCCACGGAGTTACGGGGCTGATAACGCAGAGCGTCCAGCACGGTGGCCTCAGCCAGCTCCAGCTGAATCCAGCGCTTCTCCGGGCTGTTCTCCAGATACTCGCTCCACTTGGTGTGCCAGAAGGTGTTGGAGTTGTTGTCCACGGCGAAGGTCACAGGGCCCTCGTTGCCGGACTGAGCCTGAGCGGAGGCGGCAGTCGCAGTGGTCTTGGTGTAGTCGTAGTCACGGCTGCCATCGGTGGGATCGTTGTTGGTGGAGCCGCTGACGGCCAGGTTGATGGTGTAGGTGCCACGGGTGGCGTGGTCCTCAGACTCGGTGAGGATCTTCACCACGTTGTCGTGGGCGGGGATGACGGTGTAGGCAACGTTGTTGCCGTTGTCCACTTCCAGGGTATCCACCAGCAGAGCCTGGGTGTCATAGGTGCGGGCAGCCAGCTGGCTGTCGTTCCAAGCCTTGCCGTTGACGGTGATGCCGGTGAGGGCGTCAGAGCTGTTGATGGGGAAGCTGGTCTGAGCCACATTCAGCTCCACCTCGGTGAGGCTGACACAGTAAGAAGTGGCAGCAGAAGCGGGATCGCCCTCCTTGTTGGTGACCGTCAGGCGGAAGTACACGGCATCCTGGGGCTCGAAGGTGTAGGGGATGCGGGTGACGTTGGTGTGGGGCTTGGTTTCCTCACCCTTGGTGATGTCCAGAGTGGTCCACTGCTCACCGTTCTGGCTGACCTCCATCTGGACGTCAGAGGGCAGAGCGGCGGAGAAGCTGTCGGTGGCAAAGAACAGCACCACCTGACCCAGGAACTGGGCGGTATCATAGCGGAAGGTAATGGAGGCGGACTTGTTGCCGGCCTGAGCGGAGTCGTAGTTACTCCAGGTGCTCTCGTTGGGGCCACCATCCAGGTTGGGGTCCACCTCGGTGGAGCCGTTGCGGATGGCCTCCAGGGTGTCGCTCTGGAGATTCTCGGGGATGTTCTGGGTCAAGTCAGCGGCGGCGGAAGCCACGTTGCCGCCGATGGTCACGTCGCCCTCAGCCACACGGATGGAGGCGGTGACGGTGAGGTCCTCGCCGAACACCTGGCTGGTGCCCTGCACCACCTTGGTGCCCACGGTGGCGGTGAGGTCCTCGGGAATGTTCCACTCCACGGGGAACTCAGCGTTGAGGATGTCGCCATTGGCCAGCACGGCGGGACGGGAAGCGGGCAGAGTAATCTGACCGTCCTTGCGCACGGCGGCGGAGTAGTTGAGCAGAGCGGCCACCTGATCCAGCATGCTGATGTTGACGGTGGTGGTAACGTTCACCTCATCGATGACGCCGCTGATGGTGAAGGAGCCAACCTCCTGGATGAGGTCCTCGTTGTAGTCGTTCCAGGTCACGCCCAGCTCCTTGGTGGTGCCGTCCTTGTAGGTGACCACCACGGTGTCGGGCAGCTCGGGAGCGTTGCCCACCTTCACATAGTGATAGCGGGAGATGTCATAGCTGACCACGGGGTTGTTGCCACCCTCGTCCTCCACAGGAGTGGTGGTGACGGTGACGGAGCCAGCCTTCACGCCGTCGGCGGTGGCGGTGACGGTAAACTCACCGGCCTTGTCGGTGGACTGCACGATGGCCACCAGCTGGCCAGCGGCAGCGTTGCGGGACAGGCTCTGATAAGAGGTGTGGTCGGGCTGACGGCCGTTGTCCACGCCCACGATGGCGCCCTCGCCCTCGATGGAGAGCTGGACGTTCACGTCGTCGGTGTTGACCAGGTTGCCGTCGGCATCCTTGACGTCGATGGTGATGTAGCTCAGGTCGTCGCCGTCGGCCACGATGGAGTCACGGTCAGCGGAGAGGGTGAGCTGAGAGGCGCCGGAGGTGGTCTTGACCACGCTGCGGCCCTGGGTGTCGGTGATGGGGGTAGTACCATCCTCTTCAAAAGCCTTGACCTCCAGAGTACCCTCGGCATAGGGCACCATAAAGGTGCCATACAGGCTCTGATGGCCGGACTTCTTGGCGAAGGCGCCAGTGCCCTCGGTGAAGGTGCGATAGGTGTAACCGGCATCGGTGGTGGTTACGGTGGTCTTGGCGGTGCCCACTTCCTCACCGTTGAGGTAGACCTTCACCACGGGAGCGTCGGAGTACACAACCACTTCCACCTTGCCGCTGCCGTCCACCACGATGTCCTCACGGTTCCAGGTGGGCAGCACATGGAGGGTGGTCACATCGTCGTTCCACATGCTCTGGTACAGATAGAAGCTGTCCTTGGGCAGACCGTTGGTGTCGATGATGCCGAAGTAAGAGGACTTGGGAGACTTGGGCCAGGTGCCCACAGCGCCAGCACCAGTGCCGTTCCAGGGAGTGGGCTCGCCGATGTAGTCAAAGCCAGTCCACACGAACTCGCCCATGGAGGTGTCCCGCTCCAGCACACGCCACCAGGCGTCGCTGGCCATGGCACCCCAGCCCACGGCGCTCTTATCATAAGAGGTGAGCAGATAGTCGCCCTTGCCGCCGTCACCGTTGTTGGCCTTGCGGTCATACACGCCGCGGCTGTTGACGGCAGAAGCGGTCTCGGAGTAGTACACCTTCAGGCCCTTGGCCACCCAGCTGTCATAGCGGCTGGTGCCGGCATAGTTCAGGCCCACCACGCCGCCAAACTCGTTGATGACGGCAGCCACCTGCTGGGCCATGCCGTCGTTGGCGGAGTTCTGGCCGAAGGTGGCAGGACGGGAAGCATCCACTTCCTGCAGCCAGGTGCACAGGTTCCGGGCGATCTGGGGATAGTTGGAGACGTTGGGATAGGACAGGCCCTCGAAGATCTCGTTGCCCAGAGAGTACATGATAACAGCGGGAGCGTTCTTGTCCTGGTTGGCCATGGCCTTCACGTCGAACTCGGCCCAGGTCATGCCGGTCTCGCCGCCCAGGATGTTGTTGCCCTCGGCGATGGTCACGTTGAACCACTTGGAGTAGTCCTGAGTGTTGCCGTTCTTGGGGTTGGTCCAGGTGTCGAAGGCCTCGTCGATGAGCATGATGCCCTTGCGGTTGGCGATCTCCACCAGCTCAGGAGCGGCGGGGTTATGGGTGACGCGGATGGCGTTGCAGCCCATCTCCTTGAGGATCTCCACCTGACGCTCGATGGCCCGGTACCAGGCCTCGGAGCCCAGAGCGCCCTGGTCGTGGTGCATGCACACGCCCTTGAGACGGGTGGGCTCGCCGTTGAGCTCAAAACCAGTGGAGTCGTTGTTGAACTCAGTCCAGCGGAAGCCGAACTCGGTGGTATAGGTGTCCACCACCTGCTCGTCCACCAGCACCTCAGTGACGGCGGTGTACAGGTTGGGGTTGTCAGTGTCCCACAGCTTGGGGCTGTCCACCTTGGCGGTGAGGGTCACGTCCTTGGTGGAGTTGGCGTCCACGGTGACGGTCTCGCCGGTGACAGAAGCCACGGACTGCTCGCCGCCCAGCTCGTAGATGCTCTGACGCACCACCACGTTGGCGGCCTCACCGCTCTGGTTGGCCACGGTGGTGACCACGTTCACGGTGCCGTCGGCACCCTCGGACTCAGCCAGCTTGGGGGTGGTGATGTAAGTACCGTTGCGGTCCACGTGCACGGGATCGGTGACGGTCAGGTGCACGGAGCGGTAGATACCGCTGCCGGAATACCAGCGGCTGGAGGGAGTCTGGTGCTCCACCTTCACGGCCAGCACGTTGTCGCCCTCATAGTTCAGGTACTCCTGGGGCAGCTCGAAGGCAAAAGAGGTATAGCCATAGGGGTGGAAGCCCAGCTCATGGCCATTGAGGTACACGGTGGCGTTCATGTACACGCCGCCGAAGTTGACAGATACGACCTTGTTCTTCCACTCAGGGGTGATGGAGAAGGTCTTGCGGTACCAGCCGGTGCCGCCCAGCAAGTAGCCGCTCTCGGCCTCGCCGCTCTTGCTGTACTCCTGCTCGATGCTGTAGTCGTGGGGCAGATCCACGTCCCGCCAAGCGGAGTCGTTGTAGTTGGGGTCTGCGTCGCCGCTGCCCAGGTTGAACCGCCAGTGGTCGTTGAAGTCCACGGTGCGGCTGTCCCCGCCATAGCTGTTGACGTAGACGGTCTCCTCAGGAGAGGAAGTCTGTGTGCTGGTGGAGCGACTCTCGCCACGGGCGAATGCGCCAACCGTAACCAGGTTCGCGCCCATCACCAGGGCCAAAGCGCCTGCCAGCAGCCGTTTCTTTTGGAACATGATATTCCTCCTTCTTTTCATTCCCGGTAAAAATCCGGTCCGGCGTGCCGAAGGGCGCAAAACACCCCTCTGCACAAATACGCAGGATAAGTGTAACATGCTTTATGCGAAAACACAAGAGATTCCATTTCGCATCCATGTGAAATTGTACAAAGTGGTATGTTTTCTTCAAAACTCTGAAAAATCACTGAAATTCAATTGGAAATGTTTCCAATTCCAGATTTTTGTCAGGCATATTTTTACTAAAAACTATTTTGGCATAGGAGAGAAAAACAAAAAATCTCCCCTGCCCGCAGGCAGGGGAGAACATAGCAGCAGCAATTTTTTACTTACCCACGAAGTCCCGGGCCACCTCCACAATGTGGTCGGCGCACAGGCCGAACTGCTTGAGGAGGGCTCCGGCGGGTCCGGAGTGGCCGAACTCGTCGTTGACGCCGATGCGGCGCACAGGGGTGGGGCACTGCTCGGCCAGCACGCCGCACACGGCCTCGCCCAGGCCGCCCAGCACGTTGTGCTCCTCACAGGTGATGATTTTGCCGCACTCACGGGCAGCTTTCAGCACCAGTTCCTCGTCCAGAGGCTTGATGGTGGCCATGTTGATGACCCGGGCGGAGATACCGGCCTGGGCCAGGGTCTCAGCGGCCTCCAAAGCCTCGGCCACCAGCAGGCCGTTGGCGATGATGGCCACGTCGGTGCCATCGGTGAGCACCTCGCCCTTGCCAATCTGGAACTCATAGTCCTCGTCGTGGATGACGGGGACGGCGGCACGGCCAAAGCGCATGTACACGGGGCCTTCCATCTCGTAGGCGGCTTTCACCATCTTGCGGGCCTCCACGTCATCGGCGGGAGACATGACGGTCATGCCGGGGATGGTGCGCATGAGGGCGAAATCCTCACAGCACTGGTGGGAAGCGCCGTCCTCGCCCACGGAGATTCCGCCGTGGGTGGCGCCGATCTTCACGTTCAGATGGGGGTAGCCGATGGTGTTGCGCACCTGCTCATAGGCCCGCCCGGCGGCGAACATGGCAAAGGTGGCGGCAAAGGGCACCAGGCCCATGGTGGACAGACCCGCGGCCACGTTGACCATGTTGGCCTCGGCGATGCCGCAGTCGAAGTGGCGGTCCGGGAAGGCCTTTTTGAAGATCGCGGTCTTGGTGGCTCCCGCCAGGTCGGCGTCCAGCACCACCAGATCGGCGTGGGTCTCGCCCAGCTCCTTCAGGGCGTTGCCGTAGCTCTCACGGGTTGCGATTTTCTTCACGTCTGCCATGTTACATCCCCTCCACTTCTGCCAGCTGGGCCTTCAACTCGCCCATGGCCTGCTCATACTCCTGGTCGTTGGGGGCCTTGCCGTGCCACCCGGCCTGATTTTCCATATAGGACACGCCCTTGCCCTTGGTGGTGGCCATGAGGATGGCGGTGGGCTTTCCGGTGCCGTGGTTGGCGTGGAACTTGGCGAAGGCGTCCTCCAGCTCCTGGAAGTCATGGCCGTTCACCTTCACCACGTCACAGCCGAAGGCGGCGAACTTGGCATCCACAGGCTCGGTGTTCATCACGTCGCAGGTGCGGCCGTCAATTTGCAGGCCGTTGATGTCCACGATGATGCACAGGTTGTCCAGCTTGTAGTGGGCGGCAAACATGGTGGCCTCCCAAATCTGGCCCTCGGCCAGCTCGCCGTCGCCCAGCAGGGAGTAGACGTTGATGTCCTTGCCCAGGAACTTGGCGCCCTTGGCCATGCCAGCGGCGGCGGACAGGCCCTGGCCCAGGGACCCGGTGGACATATCAATCCCGGGGGTCAGGTTCATGTTGGGGTGGCCCTGGAGGTGGCTGCCAATCTGGCGCAGGGTGAGCAAATCAGACACGGGGAAGTAGCCCCGGTTGGCCAGAGCGGCGTAGAGGCCGGGGGCGGTGTGGCCCTTGGAGAGAACAAAGCGGTCCCGATCCTCCCAGCGGGGATTGGCGGGGTCGATGCGCATCTCTTTAAAGTAGAGGTAGGTAAACAGGTCGGCGGCGGACAGAGAGCCGCCGGGATGTCCGGCCTTGGCGGCGTGGGTGCCCTCGATGACACCCATGCGCACCTTGCAGGCGGTCACCGCCAGTTGCTTTTTTTCAGCTGCGGTCATAGTTTCAAACTCCTTTTCATATCAGAAAACCCCAGAGGTATGCCAGACACACCCTTGGGGCATAGACAAATTCACGCAATTCTTATCAAAAAGCCTCGCAGAGTTCCGTCGCCCGCTGGCGACGGAATTCATCGAAATCCCGTCATTTCCCAGGACATGCGCATGGGAAATGACACATCTCATGGCGGATGGGGCGACTTTTTCGCAAGAAATCGAGTCCCATCCGTCATGCAATCCTTTTGGTAAAGAAGTCCGTGGACTTCTTTGCCGGATTGGCCCCAGGGGCGTGCCACGCACACCCCTGGGGCACAGGTTTGAGGGAGGAAGGAATAATAAACAATATTTATGATTGCGTATGGCTGATTACTTCAGCTTCCAGGCCAGGTCGTTCCAGAACAGCTCCTTCTCCAGGCCTTCCACGGTGGTGTCCTTGCTGATGTGGACAAACTCGATGCCCATGATGTTGGCCCAGTCCTTCATCTGCTCGGCGGTGACGTCGTAGCTGAGGACGGTGTGGTGGGCGCCGCCAGCGGTGATCCAGCACTCCACACCGGTGGTGAGAGAGGGCTCAGCGGTCCACATGACACGGGCCACGGGCAGGTTGGGCATCTCCATGATGGGCTTGACGCAGTGGATGTCCTGGCAGATCAGGCGCAGGCGTCCGCCCATGTCGATGAGGGAGACCACAATGCCGTCCCCTTCCTTGCCCTCGAACACCAGGCGGGCGGGGTCCTTGCGGTTCATGCCGATGCCCAGGTGGTGGGTCTCAATGCGGGGCCGGGCAGAGGCCAGAGAGGGGCACACCTCCAGCATGTGGGCGCCCAGGGAGTACTGGTGGCCGGGCACCAGGTGGTAGGTGTAGTCCTCCATGAAGCCGGAAGCGCCGTTGCCGTTCTCACCCATGACCTTCATGATGGCGGTCATGGCGGACACCTTCCAGTCGCCCTCGCCGCCGTAGCCGTAGCCCTGAGCCATCAAGTGCTGGCTGGCCAGGCCGGGCAGCTGCTCCATGCCGTAGAGATCCTGGAAGGTGTTGGAGAAGGCCTTGCACCCTTCTGCGTCCATCATCTTCTTCATGGCAATCTCTTCCCGAGCCTGGTAGCGAATGGCCTCCACGTTGTCGGTGGCGATATCATAGTTGGCCTTATAGACCTCCATCAGCTCGTCGATCTCGGCGTCGGTGACGGCGTTCATCACTTCCACCAGATCGCCCACGGCCCAGGTGTTCACCTGCCAGCCCAGCTTGGCCTGCACTTCCACCTTGTCGCCCTCGGTGACAGCCACTTCCCGCATGTTGTCGCCGAAGCGCATGACCTTCAGGTTACGGGAGAAGTCCACGCCCAGGCAGGTGCGCATCCAGCGGCCCAGACGCTTCTGGACCTCTTCGTCCTTCCAGTAGCCGGCGATGACCTTGCGGGGCATACGCAGACGGGCGGCGATGAAGCCGTGCTCCCGGTCGCCGTGGGCGGCCTGGTTGAGGTTCATGAAGTCCATGTCGATCTCCTCGTTGGGGATCTCCAGGTTGTACTGGGTGGCCAGGTGGCAGTAGGGCTTTTGCAGGTTGACAAAGCCGTTGATCCACATCTTGGAGGGGGAGAAGGTGTGGCACCAGGTGACGATACCGCAGCAGTTGTCGTCATAGTTGGCAGCCTTCACCACGTCGGCGATCTCCTTGTTGGTCTTGGCCGTGACCTTGTATACCAGCTTGCAGGGCAGGTTTCCGGTGGCGTTGAGGGTGTCCACCATCTCGGCGGCGCGGCGATCCACGATCTCCAGCACTTCGGGGCCATACAGGAACTGGCTGCCCACGACAAACCAAAATTCTTTGTTGTTCATGTTCATAACCTCCGTTATGTCAAGTTTTTATTATACGTGTTCCACGGCGGCCCGCTCCACAGCCAGGCCCGCCTTATAGTGCACCATAAAGTTGGTGAAGCCCTCCACGTCCTCGGCCTGAGGCTCCACCACAGACACCTTCTGGTCGCCAAAGACCTGGGTGTTCAGGTAGTCCTGGAGGGACTGGCCGTCGGCCTTATGGACCGCATAGGCGGCCAGCAGGGCCATGCCCCAGGGCCCGCCCTCTCCGGCGGTCTCCATGGTGGCCACCGGGCTGTTGGCGGCGGCGGCCAGAATGCGCTGGCCCACCACGGGGGTCTTGAAGAAACCGCCGTGGCCCATGAGGCGGTCCACCGCCACATGCTCCTCACCCAGAATGTCCAGGCCCACCTTCAAGGTGGCCAGAGCGGAATAGAGCTGGGTGCGCATAAAGTTTGCAAAATTCAGGTGTGCCTCGGGGCCACGCACCAGCAGGGGCCGGCCGTCGCTGAGGCCGGTGACCGGCTCGCCGGACAGGTAGTTGTACAGGAGCAGCCCGTCCCCGTCCGCCTTACCCTCCAGAGCGGAGGTAAACATGGCGGTGTACAGGGCGTTCTTGTCCACCTCATGGCCCAGAGCGGTGAGCAGGCCGGAGAAGACCTCCGCCCAGGCGTTGATCTCATTGGTGCAGTTGTTGCAGTGGACCATGGCCACGGGGGCCCCGTCGGGGGTGGTGACCATGTCGATCTCCTCGTAGCGGCGGCTCAGGGGCTTCTCCAGCACGATCATGGAGAACACCGAGGTACCCGCCGACACGTTGCCGGTGCGCTTGGCCACGGCGTTGGTGGCGGCCATGCCAGTGCCAGCGTCCCCCTCGGGGGGGCAGAGGATGGCGCCGGGCTGCAAGGTCCCGGTGGGGTCCAGCAGCTTGGCTCCCTCGGCGGTGAGGGTTCCGGCGTTGTCGCCCGCCACCGCCACCCGGGGCAGGATATCCCGGAGCTTCCAGGAGTAACCCTTGTCGGCCACCAGGGCGTCAAAGCTGTCCACCATGGCCTGGTCGTAGTCGCAGGTGTTGGAGTCAATGGGGAACACGCCGCTGGCGTCGCCCACACCCAGGACATTCTCCCCAGTGAGCTTCCAGTGCACGTAGCCCGCCAGCGTGGTGATAAAGGCCACGTCGGGCACGTGGTCCTCGCCGTTGAGGATGGCCTGGTACAGGTGGGCAATGGACCAGCGCTGGGGAATGTTGAAGTTGAACCGCTCGCTGAGAATCTCAGCGGCTTGTCCGGTGGTGGTGTTGCGCCAGGTGCGGAAGGGGGCCAACAGCTGGCCCTCATGGCCGAAGGGGAGGTAGCCGTGCATCATGGCGGAGAAGCCCATGGAGGCCACCTTTGTCAGCCTCACCCCGTAGCGGGCTTCCACGTCGGCGGCCAGGTGGGCGTAGGCGTCTTGCAGCCCGGTCCACACGTCCTCCAGGGAGTAGGTCCAGTAGCCGCCCTCATAGCGGTTCTCCCAGCTGTGGTCGCCGGAGGCGATGGGGGCGTGGTCAGGGCCGATGAGCACCGCCTTGATGCGGGTGGAGCCCAGCTCGATGCCCAGACAGGCCTGACCGTTTGCGAGAAATTCTTTCATATCCATGGAGCAACCCTCCTGTGAGAAATTTCAAACTTATTTCTTGCGGTTTTTCAGCAGGGCAAACACACTCTGCAGCACGATGAAGAAGCACAGCAAGGCAGCGGTGAGAATGTTGGGCCAGGAGCTGGCCAGCTTACCGTTGAACTGCACGATGCTGGCGATGGTACCGTTGATGAGCACGCCGAACAGGGTGCCGATGACGTTACCAACACCACCGGTCAGCAGCGTACCACCGATAACCGCGGAGGCGATGGCGTCCATCTCCAAGCCGGTGGCCTGGTTGACGCTGGCGCTGGTGGTATTGAGGAAGTAGCAAATGCCGCCGATGGAGCACAGCAGAGAGCAGAGCACATAGGCCATCATCTTGGTCCGCTTCACGTTCAGACCCATCATGGCAGCGGACTGCTCATTGCCGCCTACCGCGTACAGGGAGCGGCCAAACTTGGTGTAACGCAGCATCAGGAACACCAGGATCAGCACCACCACAGCGATGATAACACCCACGCCGAAGTAGGGCATAATCATCTTTCCAGCCCGGTTGATGGTGCCGCCGAAGGGCAGGTAGATGCGGAAGGTAGCCAGATCATAGAAGGCACCGCTGGTGATGGACAGCTGGGCAGTGGAGATGACAGCCACCATGCCGCGGGCGAAGAACATACCAGCCATGGTGACGATGAAGGGCTGAATCTGCAGGTATCCGATGAAGAAGCCCTGCACCAGGCCAAAGACCAGGCCCAGCACCAGCACCAGAATGACGGCCACGGGGGCGCTCATGTTCATCTCGGTCATGCCATAGGCCAGAATCATACAGTCCAGAGCCACCAGAGAGCCCACCGAGATGTCAATGCCGCCGGTGAGCATGACGCAGGTCATGCCGCTGGCCACACAGATCAGGCCGGCGCTGCTGCGCAGCACGTTGAGGAAGGTCTGAACGGTGAGGAATCCTCTGCTGGCATAGGCCACGCAGCCGCCAGCATAGAGCACAAAGAACAAAACAATGGTAATCATCAGCAACATGGTGTTGCTGTTCATCTCTTTGACGCTTTTCAAGGCATTGGCAGGTTTCTTGCTCATACCTTGGCCACCTCCTTCTTGGCAGCGGCCTTAGCGGCACTGCGCTTGTTGAACCAGGCCTTCACAGGGGGTGCCTGGATGGCCACGATAATAATTACCACAACAGCCTTGAACACAGGGGTGACCTCGGTGGACACGCCCAGGTTGTACATCGTGGTGGTAATGGCCTGAATGGTATAGGCACCGATGATGGAGCCAGCCAGGTTAAACTTACCGCCGCTCAGGGCGTTGCCGCCCAGAGCCACGGCCAGGATGGCGTCCAGCTCCATGTTCAAGCCGATGTTGTTGGAGTCTGCACTGGTGATTCGGGAGGAAGCCACCAGGCCAGCGATGGCAGCGCACAGGCCGCACACCAGGTAGCACAGGAAGATGATGCGCTTGGAGTTCAGGCCGGCGATGCGGCTGGCCCGCTTGTTGATACCCACCGACTGGATGTACAGACCCAGGGCCGTGTACTTCAGCAGCAGGGTGGTAATGAGCACGCATACGATCACCACGATGAGGGGGGTGGGAATGCCGAACAGGTAGCCACCCAGCACGCCGTACTCAGGCACACGCACATACACAATCAGGTTGTTGCACAGCAGCAGGCCGATGGCACGGGCCGCCGACCAGAGAATCAGCGTGGCCACCATGGGCTGAATGCCCAAGTAGGACACCAGAGCGCCGTTGAAGGCGCCGCACAGGCAGCCCATCAGGAGGGCACCGGCAAAGCCCAGAGCCAGAGAGGCGGGGCTGACGGAATCCACAGAGGAAACGCCGAATCCGGCAATGAGCATACAGCAGAAGGAGGCGCACAGGCTCATCACCGAGCCCACGGAAATATCCGTACCGGCGGAGGCGGAGACCACCAACGTCATACCGATGGCCAGAATGGCAACCTCACTGCCACGGTTGAGGATGTTTACCAGACGGCCCTGGAAAATGCCGTTGGTCATGGAAATCTTGAAAAAGTTATAAAATACATCGCCGTTTGCCACATCGTACACGATGTTTACGGCCAGCACCAGCAGCACGCACACGATTGGAAGGAACAGCTGCTGGCGGGAAAATTTCTTGAGAGTTGTCATTCGTCAAAACCTCCTGCAATGGCACTCATAACCCGCTCCTGGGTCAGTTCGCCCTCCAGCTCGCCCACCTTGGCACCGTCACGGAGCACCGCCATGCGGTTACAGGTACGCAGCATCTCTTCGATCTCAGAGGAGATAAACATAATGCTCTTGCCCTCTTGGGCCAGGTGGATGATGAGCTTTTGAATCTCGGTCTTGGTGCCCACGTCGATACCACGGGTGGGCTCGTCCAGAATGAGGAAATCCGGGTCGGTGGCCAGCCAGCGGCCCAAAATCACCTTCTGCTGGTTGCCGCCGGACAGCTGCTTGATGGGAGTCTCCCGAGAGGCGGTCTTAATCTGGAGCATCTTGATGTAGTGGTCGGCCATTTTTTCCTGCTGTGCCCGGGGAATCAGGTGGAACATACCACGCTTGGCCTGAAGGGCCAAGATGATGTTCTCACGCACAGACAGGTCGCCGATGATACCCTCAGCCTTGCGGTCGTCGGGCAGCAAGCCCATGCCCATCTGCATGGCATCAATGGGCTGGTTGATCTTGGCCTCTTTGCCCGCCACCTTCAAGGTACCGGTCTGGGCCTTGTCCGCGCCGTAGATCACACGGGCCAGCTCGGAACGGCCGGAACCCAGCAGGCCGGTCAGGCCAATAACCTCTCCCTTGCGCAGGTTCAAATCGAAGGGCTTGATGGTACCCTTGTGACTCAGCCCCTGTGCCTCAATCTGCATGGGAGCGTCCTTGAGGGTATCAAATCCTTCCGGCTTAATGCTGGCCAAATCATCGAAATCTTTACCCATCATGGCAGCCACCAGCTTGACCCGGGGCAGCTCGTCCACAGGGTACTCACCCACAAAGGTACCGTTGCGCAGCACGGTAATCCGGTCACACACGGCGTATACCTGCTCCAGGAAGTGAGTGACGAAGACGATGCTCACGCCATTTTGCTTGAGCTGGTTCATCATAACAAAGAGCTTGTCCACTTCCACGTCGTCCAGAGAGGAGGTGGGCTCGTCCAAAATCAAAACCTTACAATCCATATCCACCGCACGGGCGATGGCGATCATCTGCTGGATGGCCAGGGAGTAGTTCTCCAGGTTCTGGTACACATCCACGTCAATTTCCAGACGCTTGACCAGTTCCTCGGCCTTCCGGTACATCTTCTTGCGGTCAATGGTACCGATGAAAGTCTTGGGCTCACGGCCAATGTACAGGTTCTCAGCCACGCTGAGGTTGGGACACAGGTTGACCTCCTGATACACGGTGGAGATGCCCACCTTCTGGGCATCCAAAGTAGAGTGGTTCTTAACCGGCCCGTCAATGCCGTCAATGCGGATCTCTCCGGCCTCAAAATCGTTGATGCCGGTCAGGCACTTGATGAGGGTGGATTTTCCTGCACCGTTTTCTCCCATCAGGGCGTGAATCTCACCCTTACGCAGGGTCAAGTCCACCCCGTCCAGCGCCTTAACGCCGGGAAAGGTCATGGTGATGCCTCGGGCAGTGAGTACGATATTACCTTCCAAAGTGGTTCACCTCACAGAGTTTTGGGTTGAAAAGAGGACCCCGGGAAGTGCCGGGGTCCCCCTGGATGTTTATTTTCTATGGAGTTTTTCCGGAAAATCCTTAGTAGGGACGAGCGTCCAAGACTTCCTGGGTCACGTGGACCATCTCCTGCTCCTCACCGTTGACGGTGATGGTCTTGATGTTGTCCTCAGCGGCGAACCAAGACTCGGTGACGTACACTTTCTTCTCAGGAGTCTCGTCGTTCTCCAGCTGCTTGATGATCTCATCCACCATGGGTGCGGCCATGGGGTTGCACTCGAAGTTGGCGTTGATCTTGCCGTCCATAACCAGCTGGACATAGGGCTTGTTGGCATCGAAGGAGACCAGAATCACATCGCCGTCCACGCCGTAGCTGACGCCAGCGGCATCCATGGCGGTCATGGCACCGGCAGCCTCGTTATCGTTCTGGCAGATGACCACGTTGAACTGGCCCTTGTAGCTCTGGCAGTAGGACTCCATGACCTCCTGGCCGCCAGCCTCGGTGAAGTCACCGCTCTGAGAATCCAGAATGGTCCAGCCCTCACGGTCGGCGATCTCCTTGAAGCCATCGGTACGGCCGATGGTGGCGGAAGCACCGGTGGAGCCCTCGATCACCAGGGCATTGATCTCCTCAATTCCCTTATCGGCAGCGAATGCCTTCAGCCACTCGCCGCAGGCCAGACCCTCAACCTTGAAGTCAGAGCCAACCCAGGCGGTGTACTTGTCGGAGTCGGTGATGGTACGGTCGATGACGATGACGGGAATGCCAGCGTCCTCACACTCGGTGAGCACTGCGTCCCAACCGGTATCCACGATGGGGTCAATGATGATGTAGTCCATGCCCTGCTGGATAAAGTTACGCACAGCATCCAGCTGAACAGCGGAGTCGTTGTCGCAGTCCACAAAGGACAGCTCGTAGCCGTTCTCCTCGGAGAACACGTCCTGAGCGGACTTGGTGGAAGCGGTGCGCCAGTCGGACTCGTGTCCCACCTGAGCGAAGCCCACCTGAATCAGCCCATCGTCAGAGCCGTCGCCAGCGGGAGTATTGGAGTTTGCGGTGCCTCCGTTGCCGCCGCAAGCTGCCAGGGAGAACGCCATGGCCAGGGACAAGGACAGTGCAAGTAATTTCTTCTTCATTGTAGTGACCTCCGTTCAAATATTTCACTTGTTCCACCGGGGCAGATGTTTTGTTCCGCTGCCGTTCGGTGCTTTGTGATTTCAGTATACCAACAAAATTTCAAATGTCAAGCAAATGTACGAACAACTATTCATTTCTAGGTTTGCAACAATACAAATTTGTGAAAACATTCTGACAAATTGGTGATAACCACGAGAAAGACTCCCAATCGGTTCCAGTTTTTCCGAAATGCCTGGAATATTTAATAAATATACGCAAAAAGCGCTCTTCCAGAAAACGGGCATTGTGCACAAATCCCACCAAAACAGCCCGGTGGATTTTTTCACAATCCAGCGAGCTTTGGATTCTTTTGCCAGATTCTGGGCTTTTATTTTCTGAATTTGACTGGTGGTATTGGAATATTGCCGAGACTTGTTTTGAAAAGGTACATACCATTTCGCAAAATTTAAAACAAATATCCCGAACATGTGTTGCACCGTATGTACAAATATGGTATACTTTCGATAACAAACTCAGCGGACCAATCCCAGAGAACTACGAGAGAGGGGGGGACATTGTGCGCCCCAAATATCAAACGGTCGCAGACACCCTGCGCCGGGAAATCCAGTCTGGACAATACGATGAAACCATGCTTCTGCCCACCGAGCAGGCTCTGTGCGGCCAGTTCCAGGTCAGCCGCCAGACCGTGCGGCAGGCGCTGAGCCTTCTAGCCTCCGAGGGACTCATTGAGCGCCGTCAAGGCAGCGGCTCCCATCTGGCCAAGCGGGACAAGGGTGGCCGCCGCACGGTGGCCGTCATCACCACTTACATCAGTAATTATATCTTCCCCAGCATTCTGCGGGAGATTGAGACGGTGCTGGCCGCCAACAACTGCGCCCTCACCCTGTACGCCACCCAGAACCTGGTGGCCAACGAGCGGAAGATCCTCACCTCCCTGCTGGACGAGCACGTGCCCGACGGCATTCTGGTGGAGGGTATCAAGACGGGCCTGCCCAACCCCAACTTGGATCTGTATCAGGAGATCATGGCCCGGGGCATTCCCATGGTATTCCTCCACGGCTACTACCGGGAGATGCCCGACTGCCTGTCGGTGCTGGACGACAACTACCGGGGCGGGCGCATACTGGTGGAGTACCTCTATAATAAGGGACACCGGGCCATCATGGGCCTGTTCAAAAACGACGACATCCAGGGCTTGCAGCGGTATTCCGGCTACCTGGAAGGACTGCGGGACCTGGGGCTGCCCCTGGACCAGCAGCACGTGTTCTGGTACAACACCGAGACCAAGACCGACCTGCTGCAAGAGGATGAGCCCTGGGAGCAGGTGCTCAAGACCCTGGAGGGGTGCACGGCGGCAGTGTGCTACAACGACGAGGTGGCCTCCCGCCTGGTGAGCATTCTGGTCCAGCGGGGCAAACGGGTGCCCCAGGACGTGGCGGTGGTGAGCTTCGACAACAGCGCCTACAGCCAGCTGGCCCCCGTGCCCATCACCTCTCTGTCCCACGGCACCTACAACGTGGGCCAGATGGCCGCCCAGCTGCTGGTGGATTTGTTCCACGGCAAGAAGGGGGAGTCCATGGTGGCGCCCTGGGAGCTGGTGGAGCGGCAGAGCAGCTAAACGGCTGCCAAAGAGCAGCCTTTTAGCTGCTAGTGAATAAGTAATAGTGAATCGTGAAGAAGTATGGTGTACTGCTTTGAGCAGCACCGATTTCAAAGCAAAAAACCGGCGCAGATGCGCCGGTTTTTCCAGACTGTCCAAAAACCCCTGTTTTCATGAAGCGAAAACAGGGGTTCTAGTCG
>NHCFR05603__coassemble_758_pt1 | contig 18870 bp, 12 predicted proteins | sample NHCFR05603__metabat2_high_PE_050 | metagenome-assembled genome bin NHCFR05603 | reverse complement strand
TGCTATTGAGAGTAAAAAAGGATGTGCCACAAAACTTACGTTTTGCGACACATCCTTTATTTATGCCTTCGTATTCTTGCTACCCGTAAACGGGTCAATGAACTCCTTTAGACATATCTGATCTGCTATCTTGTCCTCCTCTAATTGATTCCGGATGTATTCCTGTATCTGCTTTTTATTCCGTCCTACCGTATCTACGTAGTAACCTCTCGCCCAAAAATGTCGATCTCCATACTTGTACTTCAAATTCGCATGCCTATCAAATATCATAAGACTGCTTTTCCCTTTGAGATATCCCATAATCTGTGCTACACTAAGTTTTGGCGGTATACTGATCAGCATATGGATGTGATCTGGGCAAGCCTCTGCCTCTATGATTGTTACCCCTTTTTGTTCACACAATCTACGCAATATTTGCCCTATATCAAGTATCAAGTTCATCAAGTAACGCTTTGGCCCACCGAGGAAATTTGTCACACTGACATGCAAAAACAGGGTGACGACTACGCTCACCACATCATCCAAGGCTTTTTCTATGGGGTCAAACTCGCCATATGCGTCGAGAAAGGCCTTTCCAGCTTTCCCAGATAGGGATGATAACACATTCCGCACATCCGCATAGGCGAACCCTTTCCCAGCAGATTGTAGTCAAACATCAGCGCAGAAGATTTATCTTGGGCAACAACCATGTTCGTATAGTAAAAGTCATTATAGGTTAACGTGCGTCTGACCTTAGAAAGCAGATGGTTAAACGCAGCATAATGACTCTCTAAAAGCCGCCATGCTGGTGCATCTTGGGTCCCGGTCTTTTCCTTGATGCAGGCAATATTTTCAATGGTGAAGAAGTCAGCTTCGTCATACATAGATGCTCCCTGTTGACACACATATGAGTTACTTCGAAACTATTTATGCAGACACCGAGCTGCCCTCTCGGGCTAAGGCGGTTTATATGTACCTGCGGGATCGCTCCGACGCCGAGGGAAAGTGTTGGCCGGGTATCAACACCATTGCGTCGGACATGAAGCTGTCCCGCTCCACCGTGAAGCGGGCGCTTCATGATTTGGAGCAGCATGGGTATCTGAAGAAGGTTCCCAGGCATCGAGCCAACGGTAGCTGTACCTCCAATCTGTACACCATCCGATAAGGCCGCAAAAAATGCAGCTTTCCGCCAAGGGGGAGCTGAGCCTGTTTGCTGGACCCAGGGGCGGTTCATGGTGGACCGCCTAGAAGGACTCATTCTAACTGAGTATTAGTTCAGAGGATGCATTTACACGGTACACGACTACGCAACACCCCATTTCAAACTCACCGTTTGGGTGCATCCTGGTATTCTCTCACATGCAAAAGTTCCTCAGCGGCCTGAATTTCTTCTTCAGTTGGGACCCGGACACCATCCAAAGAGTATGGGATGTTTAGGTTCTGCCATTTAAACGCACCCAAGGTGTGGTAAGGCAAAATTTCTACCCGTCGCACGGTAGGCAATGTCCTGATAAACGCATTCAGACGACGAAGGCCTTCGGTATCATCTGTCAGGCCGGGAACCAGTACATGGCGAATCCAAAGGGGAATTCCTTTTCTGGCAATGTATTGTGCCATTTCCAGAATATTAGTGTTGTCGTGACCGGTCAGGGCACGATGCTTTTGGTTGTCCACTTCCTTCAAATCCAAAATCACCAGGCTTGTATGCTCCAGCAGTGCATCGAACCGGGTCATCCAACGGGCATTGTCAGGAGAAAACGGCTGTCCGCTGGTGTCCAGTGCCGTGTGAATCCCTTTGTCATGGGCTAAACGGAACACCTCGCTGACAAAGTCCATCTGCAAGAGAGGTTCACCTCCGCTGATGGTCAGGCCACCGTTGTTACGCCAGTAATTCCGATAACGGTATGCCGCATCAAAGGCTTCCTGGGGCGTTTTCCCATTGCTTTGGGTAAAGGTCCAGGTTTCAGGATTATGACAGTATTGGCAGCGCATGGCACATCCTTGCATAAAAATCACGTATCGAACTCCTGGCCCATCCACCAAACCAAATGTTTCAACAGAATGGACATATCCAATCCGTTCATCTTGTGCCATAGTAGTCCACTCCTTCATATACATCGTTGTGTGAAAAACCCGCGGCCGCACAAGCAGCCGCGGGTTTTAAAATCATTTTATCAGATTACATGACCTTGTGGCAAGTGCGGGCAATCACATCCATCTGTTGCTCACGGGTCAGATCGATGAACTTGACTGCATATCCCGATACCCGGATGGTGAAGTTGCTGTACTCTTCCTTCTCAGGATGCTCCATGGCATCCATCAGCTTTTCCACACCGAACACATTGACGTTCAAGTGATGGGCACCTTGGTCAAAATATCCATCCATGACCTGGACCAGATTCTCCACCCGCTCCTGCTCACTGTGACCCAGCGCCTCAGGGCTGATGGTCTGGGTGTTGGAGATTCCATCCAACGCCCAGTGGTAGGGCAGCTTAGCCACCGAGTTCAAGGAGGCCAGCAGGCCATTGGTTTCAGCCCCATAGCTGGGGTTGCCTCCGGGAGCAAAGGGCGTGTATGCCTTGCGTCCGTCCGGCATGGCACCGGTAGCTTTGCCGTACACCACATTGGAGGTGATGGTCAGAATGGAGGTAGTTGCCTCAGAATTGCGATAGGTGTGGCGGCGCTTGATCTTCTCCAGGAAGCTACGCAGCAGCTCAACGGCAATGTCATCCGCACGGTCATCGTCGTTGCCGTACTTGGGGAAGTCACCCTCCACCTCGTAGTCGGTCACCAACCCCTTTTCGTTGCGGATACACTTGACCTTGGCATACTTAATCGCACTCAGGGAATCAACCACATGACTGAACCCAGCAATGCCTGTGGCAAAGGTACGGCGCACTTCGGTGTCAATGAGGGCCATCTCAGCCGCTTCATAGTAATACTTATCATGCATGTACTGAATGAGATTGAGAATGTTGACGTACAGACCAGCCAACCAGTCCATCATCACGTCGTATTTCTGCATGACCTCTTGATAGTCCAGATACTCACTGGTGATGGGGGCGTAGGCCGGGCCCACCTGTTCCTCCAGCTTTTCGTCCATGCCACCGTTGATGGCGTACAGTAGACACTTGGCCAAGTTGGCACGAGCCCCAAAGAACTGCATCTCCTTGCCAGTCTGCGTGGCAGACACACAGCAGCAGATGGAGTAGTCGTCTCCCCAAACCGGCTTCATCACGTCGTCATTCTCGTACTGGACCGAGGAGGTATCAATGGAGACACGAGCAGCATAATCTTTGAATGCTTTGGGCAATGCAGAAGAGTACAGGACCGTCATGTTGGGCTCGGGAGCAGGCCCCATGTTTTCCAGCGTATGCAGGAAACGGAAGTCTGTCTTGGTGACCATGGAACGGCCATCCATGCCAATGCCACCCACTTCCAGAGTGGCCCACACCGGATCACCACTAAACAGCTGATTGTAGCTGGGAATACGTGCAAACTTGACCATACGGAACTTCATAACCAGATGATCAATGAGTTCCTGGGCCTCACGTTCCGTGAGAACGCCCCGCTCCATGTCCCGCTGAATGTAAATATCCAAGAACGTAGAGACACGGCCCACACTCATAGCCGCACCATTCTGCGTTTTGATTGCGGCCAGATAGCCGAAATACAGCCATTGGACGGCCTCTTTGGCATTGGCGGCAGGCTGGGAGATGTCATAGCCGTATGCGGCGGCCATGTCTTTCATACCCTTCAGTGCATGGATTTGCAGTGCAATCTCCTCACGCTGCCGGATCACGTCATCCAACATCGTGCCGTCACCGCAGTTGGCCAGATCTTTTTGCTTTTCCTGGACCAAGAAATCAATGCCATACAGCGCCACACGGCGGTAATCTCCCACAATGCGGCCACGGCCGTAGGTGTCAGGCAAACCCGTGACGATGTGGCTATGCCGGGCCTTCTTCATTTCAGGGGTATATGCATCAAACACCGCCTGGTTATGGGTACGGGCATACTGGGTGAAAATCTCATGCAGCTTTTCGCTGGGGGTATAGCCGTAGGTGGTACAAGCCTGTTCTGCCATCTTGATGCCACCATAAGGCATAAATGCACGCTTGAGTGGTTTGTCAGTTTGCAAACCAACCACCTGCTCCAAGTCCTTGAGTTCAGGATCAATGTACCCGGGGCCATATGCAGTCAGGCCAGAGACAACCTCGGTCTCCATATCCAGCACGCCACCCTTGGCTCGCTCTTGTTTCTGCAAGGCCTGCAAGGCATCCCACAACTTGTTTGTCGCCTCAGTAGGGCCAACAAGAAAAGCCTCGTCCCCATCATAAGGCTTATAGTTTTTCTGGATAAAGTCACGGGTATTGACCTCTTCCTTCCAGATACGGCCTTCAAAACCTTCCCACTGCTTATAATTTGTCATGACGTTCTCCTTTCACAAAATGCGGACTACATCAAAGCGGAAAAGAATCTATATGAATCCGCTGTACGGTGTAACGCTATTGCCTGCAAGTAGGTTAGCCACCGCTAACCACAGGAAATACATTACCACATCGCATTATAGATTGTCAAGGCGTTGCACAGATGAATTCATTTGACCCTACTATCTGATTTTGACACGATGGTTTTCACTCCAAAGACAAAGTAGATAACATGGCACACCCAGACAATGGCCAAAATAATACTGGGAATCACAATTCCACCTCGTAGCATCATAAAGATACCAACTCCCATCAGAAGTGTCACAGGCACCATGATGCCAACCTTTGTCTGTACTGTCATGCCCTTTTTCTTCACAAAGGAGTCCAGATGCTTTTGGTAAAGCCGCGTCCCCACAAACCAGCTATGAAGTCTTTGGGAGCTTTTTGCAAAGCAGAATACGGTGACCAGAAAAAACGGCACTGTGGGCAGTATGGGCAGCACAACGCCAATGCACCCCAGCCCCAGACAGACACAGCCCAGCACCAGAAAAAACAGTCGTTTCACTTTCATAGAAGGCCTCCCCTTTCCTCCCTACACCGGAATCACAAAGGGCTTTCCGTCCACGCTCTGGATGGTCAAGTCCACGTCATACACCTCTTTGACCAGTGTCCCGGTTAAAATGCACTCCGGTTCCCCCTGAGCAATGATTTTTCCGCCCTTCATGGCCACAATTTCATCGCTGTAATAGAGGGACTGGTTGATGTCGTGGAGCACCATCACAATGGTAATGCCGTACTCCCGATTTAATTTTTGAATCAGTTTGAGGATTTGGAGCTGGTAGCGCACATCCAGATAGGTGGTGGGCTCGTCCAAAAAAAGCACCTTGGTATCCTGGGCCAGGGCCATGGCAATCCACACCCGCTGCTTCTGGCCGCCGGACAGCTCTGCCACCGGCTTGTCCTTGTGTTTGACCGTGTGGGTGATCTCCAGAGCCCAGCGGATCTTCTCCTCGTCCTGCTGGGGGTCGCCGGACAGACCCAGGGTATGGTAGGGGGTCCGACCATATCCCACCAGCTTCTCTACGGTCAGGTCTGGGGGGGCGGTGTTGTACTGGTGGACGATGGCCACCTCTTTGGCAAAGTCCTTCAGCCGAAGATGGGCGATGTCCTGCCCCCGGAACTGGATTTCCCCCTGGTCTGGTTTCAGATTTTTGGTCATCAGGTTGAACAGGGTGGATTTGCCACAGCCATTAGCGCCAATCAGAGTGGTAATTTTCCCCTCACGGAGGGAAACGTCCAGTCCCTGGAGCACTTGGTGCTTTCCGTATGCAAAGGATAGGTTTTTGACGGTAAAAATATCACTGACCATAGCTCTGTCTGGACCTCCTCAGCAAAATGATAAAGAACGGGCCACCCACCACAGACATGATCACCGATGCACTGATCTCGTAGGGTGCGGCAATGGTACGCCCCACCGTGTCAGCCAGCAGCAGGGTGAATGCTCCCAACAGGATGGTGTAGGGCACCAGAATTTTATGGTTGCTGCCCACCAGAAGCCGGGCAATGTGGGGGACAATCAAACCCAGGAAGCTGATGGGGCCGATGACGGCGGTGGCAATCCCCGCCAGCAGCACGGCAATGACAGAGATGACAATCCGGCTCCGATTCACATTGACCCCCAGGCTTCGGGCTGTTTTGTCCTCCAGCGCCAGCAGGTTGCACTGCCCCAGCACAAAGAACGAGGCAATCAGCCCCACCAACCCGTAGAGGAGCATGGTTTGCAGGTCGCTCCATGTCTTCATGGTAATATTGGCGGTGACAATGCTGGCCACCCCGGAATAGTTGCTTCCGGTGCCTGAATTGAAGGCACTCATGAGGCCGGAGAACATGGCATTCACCGCCACGCCCACCAAAATGATACGCAGCGGGGACAGCCCGCCCTTCCAGGACAGGGAGTACACCAGGAAAAAGGCAAGCATACCACCCAGAAAGGCAAACAGCGGAGTAAAAAAGTAGAGTGCGGGGAAAAAGGCGGTGATGAGCACCGCCACCAGGCTGGCACCGGAGCTGATGCCAATGATGCCGGGGTCCGCCAGCGGGTTTTTCAGCACCGCCTGCAGCAGCACGCCGGACACCGCCATAACAGCTCCGCCGAACATGGCAATGAAAATACGGGGAAATCGCAAGTCAAAAATGGTGGCCACGTTTTCATTGTAGGCCACAAAGAGTCCTCGGAACAGCTCCACAGGGGTGACCTTCAAGCTGCCGGTGTTGACTGCAAAGAGAAACAGCCCAACCAGCAGCACAGCCGTTCCCACAAAAGAGCCGATGATCTTTTTTCTGCTGATCAAGACGAGTAGACCTCCTTACATGAGATAAAGCAGGCAGGGCCGGGATGTCGAAGTACGGCATCCCGGCCTTTACTGTGGTATCAGCCCTTGCGTTTACGGGCAGCGTATACGGTGCATCCTGCCAGAGCTAGGCCGCAGCTCATCATCACTCCCACCAGAGGAAGCAACTGGGCGGAATCTCCGGTCTGGGGGACGTCATCCACCTGAGCAGTGTTTTCCGCATCGGTGATGGTGCTGCCTTTTTCCACCAGTGCATAGGCTCCGGCAGATTTGGTTATGACCGTATAATAGTCATCTCTCAAACTACCACGAACCAGCACTTTATTGTCCGTTGCCATGCGATACACAGCTACTTGTTGGTCCGCATATCCATTCGGAATGGGGAAACCAATGGAGACCGTTCCATTGGGTACCACCTGCTCCCCATTGGCATCCACAAATTTCACCTGGTAGAGCTTGAACTTCTTCCCAACCTCCTGGAGAGCGTAGGCAGCGGAAGAATACTCGCTGCCAGAGGTTATGGGCGTAATCTCAAAGCCCACGCCTGCAGGGAACACTCCCTTGTCAGCCCAGACGGTGACACCGGTCTTCTCATCCGTATAATTCACAGCAGGAGACTGCTCCACCGGCTCTTCCGGCTGGAAGTCAGGGTCATCCTCAGTGGTCTTCTCCAGACTAGACCAGTCAACTTTCATCAACACATCCTGATCACCAGTACCGGCGCTGATGGCCTCCATAATGGGCACGAAGACATGCAGGGGCACAAAGCCGTCCCGGTCAGCAATGGCGGTGGACACCAGGCGAATGCGCACCTGGTCGGGATATAGGTGGTTGGCATCGTTGTATTGGTCGATGACATCACTGCCGTCGGCATTCTTCTGTGTGGAGAGCACCTCGGCCAACACCAGATCTCCCTGGGGTCTGCCATACTGGCTGTACACATAGCCCTCATCGTAGTAGGACAGGGTGGACAGGTAGCCAAAGCGATTATCAATGGCCATGCCCTTGAAGTCCAGGGTCACATAATAGACTCCGTCTACCACTTCCAGCTTTACAGTGTGGTTGATGGCATTGTTGGACATGGACAGCTTGCTGCGGTCAGTCTGGTACATGTCCACCTTTACAGAATAGATGCCATCCTCCAGCACATCCTGATCCGGAGTTTCCCCGGTTCCGGTGCCGGAATAAACCACAATGCGATGTTCTGCCTTGGTGCCAGTCACTGTCTTGACCAAACGGTAACGGCCTTCAGGGGTAATTCCCTCCTGCTGGAAGGTGCCGGAGCAAGCATCCTCATCCTGGCTGACCTGTGTGGTGCTGAGGGTGTACCAGGTGCCGTTGCGAAGCTCCTGTACATCGGTGCGCACGGTGAAGGCATCCACAGTACCGGTCTTATCTGTGAGAATGGAGCCCTTGATAGACTCTTGAGAGAAGTCGGGCAAATCCACAGCCTGGAACTTTAGCAGCTCCTCCACGGTGTCAATGGAGGTTTTGCCCAACACTTCTTGCAGCTTGTCTTCGATTTCCCAAGACACATAGCCGCCCTTGCACAAAGCCCAATAGTAATAATCGAAGGCGGACAACTGAGACCGATAGCTCAAGGTGCCCTCCCCCACCTCCAGGGTGAGCCCCAGGTGATGCTTGGAGGGATATTCTCCTGCGGCCTCTTGAATGGTTGCAATCTGCTCCTGGGTAAAGCCGCTGAGATCACAGGTAGACAGGTCCACAGAGTTGTACTCAAAGGCGCTGGCAAATCCATAGCCTCCTTCCGCTACCTTGGCCAGCAACGGAGTAGGCAGGGTACGCAAACTATTCTTAGACAGATCCAGAGAGGAGAGGGCGGGATTGGTCTCTACCAGACTGGCCGGGACCTCCTCCAGCAGGTTATCGCTGAGATTCAGGGTCTCCAGGGCAAGCATCCCATCCAAATCGCTGCCCAACTGAGCAATATCATTTTGGTTGAGGTACAAGTCGGTAATGCCAGACAGCTGGTTGATCCCCTCAGGAACCTGGATGAGTTGGTTGTCGGTGAGAGACAGCCAGGTAAAGGTCTCCCGCTGAGGCAGTGCATTGGCGTTGAGCTTCACCAGCTGGTTGCGAGCCAGATACAGACCAGTGACATGTTCCATATCATCAAAGGCACCGGCAGCAATGGAGGAGATCCGGTTATTCTCCAAATCCAGAATGTACTCGTCTTCCCCGGCACCTACCTGGCTGAGGCCGGCAAATAGTTTGTCGTTGATGACAGTAAGCAGGTTGCTGGCCAGCTTCATATCCTTCAGGGAGGAAAGCTGGGAGAAGGCATCGTCATCAATGGTGGAAATACAGTTGGCGGACAGGTTTAGGCTGGTGAGCTGGGTAAAGCCGAGGAACTCACCATGAATTTCAGAAATGCTGTTGCCGTTAAAGTTAATGCTCTCCAGGGACTTGTCCCCCAAATCAGCAAGCCATGAAATATCTTGAATCTTGAACGGATCAAAGACGCCGTAGGCGTTCATCAGGGTGCTGGAACTCAAATCCAGGCTCTTCCTACCTTCCGCAAATCGGAAGTGGTTGAGCTCTTGCGTGGTGATATAGCCATCTCCGTCCATGTCCAGACCAGTCACGGTCATCAGCGCCCGGTTGATAAGCTTAGCCTGGGTGAAGCCGGAGTTTTTGATCTGGAAGCCCTCAAAGCCCTCGGTGACGGTGGTGTCAAATACCAGCTTCACCTGGGTGTATCGATCATACATGCCGTTCATAGCCTCAGTGCCGCCCATAGCCTGTACATTGACTGCACCCACCATATAACCACTGTCCAATGCGGAGATGGGCAAGGTGTACACAGCGGCTACCACTTTCCCGGAAGCGTCCGTCTCAGGGACACGGGAGCCGTCGGTGATGGCGCCCTTCCAGGTGCCATCACTGCTCTGAATGGCAAAGTCCAGCATGGAGTGAGCGTACACGGTGTTGTAAAAGGAGGCGGTGAGAGTACCGTCCTGGGCCACCTTGATTTCCACATAGGGATCAAAGAAGCCAGCCAGCATGGACTCAGTGACCCCATCGTCAATGCGGAAGGCTTGGAAGGTGGCGGTGTAGGTCTGGCCGGGCTTCATTTCACTGGCAGGCACTTTGGCTCCCCCTGCAGCATCTGCCGACACATCGGAGTGAGTCAGCTGGATGTTGCTGGAATCAGCCGCATTCATCACCACACGCTTGGTGCTGGAACCCTCCATCACCACATCCAGGGTAATGGGCTGGGAAAGATCCCAAGTCTCAGAATCGAAGTTGAGCAGCATCTGCACTCCGCCCTCAGTCCGCTTCAGGGCAAAGCCGCCCACGCCACCGTTATAGACAAACTTCTCCTCCCGGTCCCCCTGGGTAACCCGGACAAAATACTGAGAGCTGGACATCTGGTCACTCCAAATGGCATCACCGTAACGGGTATCCTCAGTATTCAGGGTGAGGGTGGTGTATCCATCCTTGGGCTGGATCTCGGCACCGGTGAACTGCCCCAGCAAACTCCAGGTGTAGGTAGCAGTAGCCTCAAAGCTACTTCCCATACCATCTTTTACTGCAATGGCTTTGACCGTGGTCGTCTGGTTAATGGTAAAGGGGCCAGTGTACTGGGTGCTCTCCTGGGTGGGTGTGGTGCCATCCAGGGTGTAGTAGATGGTGGCATCCGGGGTATCACAGGTGATGGTCACCTCTGTCTCCTCATAAATAGAGCCTTCGTTGGGGGAGATAACCGGTGTGGCCACAGAGGCAGTCTGTTGGTGGGCAGTGTCCCACTGCACCGACAAGGTGTAGGTGCCAGAGGTATCGTCGCTGAGCTGATAGGTGCCGGTGTAGTTCTGCTTAACACCAGCGTAAGGCAGCTGGAAGGTAGAGGTGCCGCTGATGTCCTTCCAGCCAATTGTACCGGAGGCTGGTGTAATCTCTAAGTTCTTCAAATTCTGACTATCCTCAGATCCCTCCACCTGGTACATGCTCAGAGCAGAGACCTTGTTCCCCTGCCAATCCTGGAGATAGGTCAGTTTCATGGTCAGACTTCCATTCTGGTCTGCAGTGACCACAGCCTGAGTGTGTACATAGCTGGTCAGCTCCCATTGAGGGTCGTCCACCGAGATGGTTACCTCATACTCTTGGCCAGGCACCAGTTCAGGCATGGTGGTACGGGTAAAGGTGGCAGAAGCTACAGCGCTGGGATCATATTCACCCGGAACGTAGGCAATCGCCTTGACGGTGGTGGTTCTGGTTACTGTAAAGGGCTCGCTGTACACCTCTCCCGTCTGATAGCCGGAAGAATAGGACGGGTCACTGCCGTCGGTGGTGTAGAGAATGGTTGCCCCCGGAGTGTCACAGGTGATGGTGACCTCCTGGGAGGTTTCAAAATCTGCTCCATTGGGGGTGATCTCCGGAACTGCTGCCTCAGGCAGCACCTGCTCCAGCGTGGACCAGTCCACCGTGAGCACCATGTCACTCTGGGTCTCGTTGTTGAGGGTCACAGTACCTGTGTACTCATTACTGTCCCAGTAGGGCAGCACAAATGTGGCTTCGCCACGAATGGTATAATATCCTTCCGTGAAGGACACCTCATTAAATTCCAGTGCAACAGGGTCGGTGCTATCCTTTTCATAAACCTGCACGCCAGTAACCCACTGGGTCTCCGATGTCTCATAGTCGTCTGCCCAGACGACCACTTCAGGGAACCGGAGCTCCAAGGTGGGATTGCCATCGGAATCTGTGGTCACAGTGGCCGTGCGCTGAAGATGGCTGTAGAAACTGCTGTTCCATCCGCCTTCCTCGTCAGGCTTGCGCATCTGGACATCCACCTGGTAAGTGGCATTGGTTTCAAATTCTGGAGTGGACGGAGAAGCCGCCCACACCGGAGGTGTGGCCAGACCCAACGTGAGGGCCGAAGCCAAGGACATGGCCAAGCCACGCTTGAACCACGTCTGTTTGGTTGTTGTCATGATCTTACCTCCTTTATGGATTTTGCTTTATTCCCTCGCCGTAGAGCAGCGGCTGCAGCTCTTCTAGCGCATCGGGGTAGTTAAATTTTGCACTCATACCGAACAGGTCATAGGGCAAGTCATAGACACGCCCCTCCTGCACCGCCTCAAAGTGCTTCCAGATGTCGTTGGTTTCAAATTCATCCTGGAACATCTCCACCACGTCTTCGGGCAGAGCATGGGCTGCCCGGAGAATGATATCTGGTTCCTTGGTTTTCATGTCCTCGGTGTTGGCGGTGAGGAATTCCTGGCCGTCCCCATCTCCATAGACGTTGACCCCACCGGCCAGTTTGACCAGGTTGCCCACATAGCTACTTTCCGTGGCCACAATATAGGAACCGGGCAGACCCATGAGCACCAGCACCGTGGGGGATTCTTTCCCCTCATTTTGGCTTCGGTACTCCTCCATAAACTGCTGGTATTCCTCCACCAGAGCCTGGGCCTGTTCCTCCCGGTCAAACTTCTCCCCCAGTCCCTCGATGGAGGCATACATTCCCTCCACGCTGCGCAGATTGAGAAACAGGGAGTTGACTTCAATGGAGGCGTATTTGGGCTGCAAATCGCTTTGCAGGCTGTTGGGGGAAATCACATAGTCCGGGTTCAAAGATTTGAGAATTTCCAAATCCGGACTCATAGCCGTCCCTACAGTGGTCACATCCTGATATCGTTCGGGAATGGTACTCAGAGTGGAGGAGCACACACCCACCAGATCCAGTTCCAGCTTGTCGCAGATGTCCACCGCAGCAGGTGAGGTTGCTACAATACGCACCTGGTCTGAACCGTCATCTGCAGTTTGCTCCGGATGCTGGTTGACACAGGCGCTGGCGGACAGGGCCAGCATTCCCGCCAGGCAGAGAGACAGAAGTCTTCTTGGTTTCATACTCGGCTCCTTCCCTCACTTCTTACCAAAGGGATGCTTGCCCTTTCTTACAAAGAAGACGTACCACACGCCGCCGCCCACAGCTGCGATGACCACCAGCCCTCCAATAACCCACCAGAGAACGGGAGAGCCGGAGGAGGAGTCGGTGTTTTCAGGAGCCTGGGTTTCCTCCACAGCGTTGCCCGAGGCGTCAAATTCCTCCAGGCCGCTGGCACTGGACTGGGCCTCTGGGTCTGTAGTGGGAGACGGCTCCGGGGTAGCGGAGGGAGCCACTGTGGCCTCAGGCGTATGGGTAGCCGGGGCTGCCGGGGCCTTGGTGGGGGTGGGCGTGGAAGCCGCTGCCGGGGTCTTGGTGGCTGAAGGCGCAGGGGCAGCCGTAGCTTTGGGCTGTTCCACCGAGATGCTGGTAACAAAATCCCCAGAACCGGACTTCAGATTGCCCACGGTAATGTAAAAGATGACCTCACGGCCCATGGGGGTCACATACATATTGCAGCGGATGATAGATTTCTCGCTGTTGGCTTTCAAGCGAAAATCTGCAGTATTGCTGCCATAGTCTTCTTGCATCAGACTGGCAGAAACGGAACGTCCATCCACCTGAAACTTGGGTGATTGAATGTTGTCCATTAGATTTAAGCGAACGGTGATCCATGTGTTACCACTTGCATCTACCTCTACCAGAGCCTTTTTATTGGTAGCACTTTCTGTCATGGACTGACCTAGTACTGCAGAATTCTCTCCGCCAGAGTCTTCGATGACTCCTGTGGTTGGATGCCGGTAGTGGGCGGTAGCGGTGGCAGTATATATGCCGTGGGAAGCTGCCGATGCAGGCATGGAAACAATGCTCGCCGCAAGGGCGAGCATTGCCACCATACCGCAAAGCCCTCGAACAGCTTTTCTTGCGGTATTCTTCACAACATCAATCTCCCTATATCATTGTTCTTTTTTTCTGGCAAGCAGAATCCCCATCAGTCCGACACAGGACAGAGTCAACACTACAAAGGGAGCTATGTTTGCACGATCACCGGTGTCGGGATTGCCATTCACATTTGCGCTGTTTTCCGCATCCGTGATGGTGCTGCCCTGCTCCACCAGCGCGTAGGTGCTGAAGGTCTTGGTCAGCACCTTATAGTAGCCATTCTCCACAGTACCCTTAACCAGAGTCTTGCTTCCATCCTCATTGATGCGGTACAGAACTACCTTATCTGCATCGTATCCTTCGGGAATGGGGTAGTACACAGTGACCACACCGTTGGGCTGAACCTCAACACCATCCAGCTCGAAATGAATTTCAAACAAGCGGAATTTCTTTCCTATATCGCCTAAAACAGAAGCAGCTTTGTCATAATCCGCACCGGAAGCGATTTGGGTCACTACCTGCTTAACACCCTCAGGGAAAACGCCTTTATCGGCTTCAACCTTTATTCCAGTTGTAGCATCGGTGACATTGACCGCCGGGGATTGTTCTTCAGGTTCTTCCGGCTGGAAGTCGGGATCATCCTCTGTGGTCTTTTTCAAGGTAGACCAGTCCAACTTCAGTAATACATCCTGAGTACCAGATCCAGCGGAGATATCCTCCATGACCGGAACAAATACCTGAAGCGGCACGAATCCCTGCTCATCCTCCAGAGCATCTGATACCAGGGGGAATTTGATTTGATCTGGATAAAGTTTTCCAGCATAAATCCCACCCGCCTGATTGAATTCATCCACAATATCCGTTCCATCTGGATTTTTCTGTGTGGACAACACGGTTGCAGACACCACGGTTCCCTGCAAATCACCATAAGCGCCATATTGATAACCATTTTCATAATAGGCCAGTTCCGCCAGATACCCATATTTATTCAGATAAGAAAGACCTTGAAAATCCATTGTCAGATAGTACTTACCGTCTTCCACGGTGAGCTTCAAGGTATGGTGGATGGCATCATTGGACATGGAGTAATCCGTTTGGTTTGTCTTGAACATTTCACCGTAAACAGAGTAGACCCCATCCTCCAGGGTATGTCTATCCAACTCCCCCTCTTTTCTCAGGTTATCCATAGCGGTTTGCAGTGCCTGAACTTGGGCATCCACCTCACTTTGTGTGGCATTGGCGTTGTCCAGCACTCGCTGAGCGTGGTCAATGGCCTGTTGCAATGCGCTCCAAGTAGCCTGCGTATATCCTTCATTCTTCAGAACACTCGCCTGTTCCAGAATAGTTTTCAGCTCGTCAGTATTGGCGCGCTTCACCAAAGCCTCCAATGCGTTTCCTAGCTCACTCACAGCACGCGTAACTTCGGAGACACCTGCATTGTCGTCCCGCTCCACTTGTTTTGCTGCAGCCAGCGCAACCTGGAAGGGTTCCCATGTTTCAGGGGTATATTGAGACTCTTGGCAAACATCCGCTTTCTCGATGAGGGCACGGAGGGATGTCTTATCTCCTTTTTCTTCCATTCCGCTTATAGCAGCAGCAATCGCAGAGGCCATGTCCTGCTGCTCCTGAACCGTAAATTCCTTCTGATTCAGCACAGGAACTGCCTGGAAGCCAGCTCCCGACATCTCCAGCGTGGAATCGGGCCATATATTGGTGAGTTTACCACTCACATCTTCGATGGTTTCCTGCAAAGCCTGATAGGAGCTTTCCGTATAATTCCCTTTGGAAATATTCTTAGCCTTCCAAAGCTGATAACTTACATTTTCCTGAGCATTTTCCACCTCAGTAAGACTGCTCCAATCCACTTGTAGTCTGGCATACTGGTCTCCAGATGTGGGACTGATAGAGAACATAATGGGAACAAATACGTGCACATAGGCTGCATTGTTGACTGTGAACTCGCTGCTAGTCTGTGGAATGTCAAACTCACCGGACTGATTGGCCACCACAACGGGAGTCACATCCAAGGCCATCATATGCTGATAGGGCAGGTTGTCAATGTCAATCAATCGAGGTTCATCATGCCCAAATCCAGCCGGTCGTGTCATGGTATCAGGATTAGACCCATCATACACCATTTCAGATTCTGGATTGTTATAGGCATCATACACGACGCTCCCATCTTGTGTTCGGTGTTGGGTCAACAGCTCTGCAGAAGTGTATGTACAGAAATTGTCGTCGGGATACCCGTATTTCGTTAAAACTTCTGCCTGGACAGATTCCAACTCCATCATAAAGCCATACTGCCCAATATACCCCATAGGCATAAACTCTACGATTGCAGTGGCTGTACCCTGCTCCACTACCAAGAGCGCCTGGTATTGGGTGTCGTCGGGATGTTTTTGCAGAAACGATTCACTGCCTCGAAGTGCTGCGTTTCCCATCGAGTACTGTCCACTACTGTTTGCATTCATTAAGTTCAAGGAAGCGGTGTATACCCCGTCTTCCACAGGCGCATCCAGTCGCTGAACAACTCTGGAGCCTTCTGGGTAGGTTATCTCATGGACAGTGTCCGCAAATCCATAATTGCTACCCAGGCTGGCTACCATAGCTGCTGCCAAAACGGCAGATGTGCCCTGCTTGGCCATACGCTTTCCAATCCACATAGAATCAACCCCTCTCTTTCCTAAGAAAAAACTGACGATCTCTTGTTAGCAATCGCTAACCACTATACAAAAAGAAAGCCGCTGACACGGCAATTCGGGATCAAACCACCTCCTATTTCTATTAACATGATACAGCACCTTCCACCTTAGGTATGTTAGACTGTTCACCAGGCAAGCGATTAGCCGAAACTAACTGCCCGGCCAAAAAATAACTCCACAAGGAGCCGGATTTCGTCGATCTGTAAATCGCCATATATATTCTTCTCTTTGGACCTCAAACATTTCCTAAAGCACGCATAGTATATCCATTGTTCCCAGTGTAGTCAATGAATATTTTGTTGCACTTCTGCTACAAACCTATCTTTTCCCCATTAGAAAACGCCTGAAATCCTTTAGCCACAAGGAAATCAAGATTGGAGCAACTGTGCAACAGAAAATTTCTATCTTTCGGACAACACCGTGTTTAATGGATGAACACAGTGAATACTGCTGTACTCTCTGGCATATGCATTTCCCCCACACTGCACTGCATCTTCAGGCACACGCTCCCATGAAGCAACGTGTCACGACCTTTCCCCATAGAGATAAACTGTAGCGCAGTTGCTGGGAAATAAATGTAGCGTCCGTCCATTCCACCGTCCCGGAATTCCCCGTCGCATAGATATTGCAGCTTCTGAATCCGCCCCTCCATCTGTTTCCCGCTGGATATAGACTGAGCGGACACCGTTCTGATGGTCAGATATACCAGGCCTTGGTGATCCTTCACCATCAGCTCACAGGGATGCTCGAAACCTTGATTTGCCATAGAGATATTGCTGTGATTTTTCATCTGCTCTCGATAGATGATAAACGGAAAGTGGTAGCTTCCGTCTTCCAGGCGGTCACAAATTTCGCCGCCATGAAATCGTTGACGGCCTGTAAAGTGTTCTTTGATTTCCATACGGCTCTCCTGTTCGGAGAGCCGATCCATAAATGCGTCAGAAAACCCCGCTGCCAGCCCCTGCAGCGCATTTTCTCGAATTTGACTTAATGGGACATCTAGGTACTGCATATATCGATGAAAAACACAGAATTTACGTCTGTATTGCTCCGCCAGCTTGATTCCAGGTGCGGTGAGGGCCGTTTTGCGGTGTTCCAGCCGTTCTACAATTCCCTGTTTCTCCATGGCATCCATGGCACGGGTAATGGCCCATTTCCCTACCCCCAAGCTTCTGGCAGAATCGGTGACCGTACGCTTAGACGGCTCTGCCTCCAGATAGTACAGCAACAGCTGAATTTGAAATGGTGTCAATGCTTCTGACATACCAATCTTCCCTTCTCTCTCTTCCCTTCATACCGCAAAACCGGAATGCGCATGGGCGAATGACTTAGGCTTTCATCATAAGTTAGCACACGCTAACCAGCGAGTAAACTATACGCCTGTTTTTCCCACTTGTCAAGGAAGTGCTTTCTGCACGTACGCACAAACAGGCTTTGGATCTACCGGACAACAGAATTGGTGCAAGAGAGAGACCCACAGCTCCTTTCGAACTGTTGGCTTCTCTCATTTCCTGGTTGCACAAAGAATTATGAGCCTGCCCGATTCAACTGCCACTGAGCACTTTCGTTCTGAAGCTCCACCATGTGTCGGAACAGGCCACCTTCTGCCATCAGCTCTTGCGGGGTTCCCTGCTGGTCCACACAACCGTCTTTCAGAACAACAATATGGTCTGCCCCGGCCACAGTACGCATCCGGTGGGCGATGACCAGTACCGTCTTTCCGGCGAGAAGCTTCGAGAGCGCCCCCTGTACCTTGGTCTCATTTTCCACGTCCAGAGAGGCGGTGGCTTCGTCCAGCAATACGATGGGCGCGTCTTTGAGCAGCGCACGGGCGATGGAGATACGCTGTCGCTCGCCGCCGGATAGCTTTGCGCCGTTTTCTCCGATGGGCGTTTGGTAGCCCTGGGGCAGTTTGCTGACAAACTCCTCGCAGTTGGCGGCTTTGGCTGCGGCCATTACCTCCGTATCGGAGGCGCCGCGCCTGCCCAGGCGGATGTTCTCCATCACCGTGTCGTCAAACAGCACTACATCCTGAAAAACCATGGAATAATCGGTCAGCAGCACCTCTGGGTCCACCGTGGCAATATCCACCCCACCCACTTTGATGGTGCCCCCGGTGACATCCCACAGACGCGCCGCAAGCCGGGCGCAGGTGCTTTTTCCAGAGCCGGAGGGCCCCACCAGCGCGGTGATCTCGCCTTCTTTGGCGGTAAAGCTGACATCGTGCAGGACAGCCTTTTTGTCATAGGCAAACTCCACATGGTCAAATACGATGTCGTGTCCCTTGGGCTGGAAGATTTCCGCCCCTTCGGCGATGTGTGTCTCAAACAGAGCGTTCATCCGGTCTGCTGACACCTGGGAGACAAATAGCTCGGCGATCAGAGCAAGGCTCTGATCGAAGGGCGCATAAATCCGGGTAATGACCATGAGGAATAGAAACAGCAGCATGAAGTCGATCTGTCCGGACAGGATCAGCCCCGCGCCCGTAAGGATCGTGGTCGCCACGCCCAGCCGCATGATAACGCTGGCTCCGTTGACGAACAGGCCGGTAACCAGCTCGCCGCGAATCATGATCCGTTCATGGTCGTCGATCTTCCGGTACAGCCCCGCAAGATAACGCTCCTCCTGATTGGTGGCACGGATCTCCCGCACATTTTCCAGCGCCTCCTGCA
>NHCFR05603__coassemble_687_pt1 | contig 20794 bp, 10 predicted proteins | sample NHCFR05603__metabat2_high_PE_050 | metagenome-assembled genome bin NHCFR05603 | reverse complement strand
TGATACCATTTTACCAGATGCGGGAGCGTTTTGGAAGTTTTTCGACAGGCTGAAATGCCCCGAGAGGCTTGAAGCCTCTCGGGGCATTTGTTATCCGTTGACCTCAGCAGGCACCAAGCGGGCATGCAGGACAAAACGAGCATTTTCAAAGGCGGAGCTACAGGTGGACAGGGTGACAATCCGGTCCTCCTCCCGCAGCTGCACATCGGTGGTAAAGGCAGAACGGCCCTGGATATCCTCCAGCCAGCTGGTAAAGCTGCCCTCCTCGGTGAAGTTCAGCTGCCAGGCGTTGGTGTCCACGCTGCTGACATAGCCGGAGAAGAATTGCAGCAGATAGGTCTGGTCCGGGGTCATCAGGTAGCCCACCGTGTGCTCCTCATAGAAGCTCTGGTCGGCATAGTGGCGCAGGTCGTTGAACATGGTCTTGTTGTTCATCTGGTGGCCGTAGATGATGGTATGGGGATCGGTGAGGTCTGCCTCGTTGCGGTAGTCCATGAAAATGGCGCCTGCACTGTTCCACTTGCCGGTGAACAGGCGGTTGAGGTAGTACTCGTTGTCCGAACCCTGCACCACAGGATAGTTGACATGGGTGCCGGGAATGTAAATCCAGGCCATCACGTCCGGGTTGATCCCCTTCAAGGAATTAAAATCCACCACCGGGAACTGATTCAAATTCTCGGTAGCCTGGGGGGCCGGAGTGCCATCCGGGTTCTCTTCCTCGCCAGACTCGGAGGGAAGCACAGGCAGCTCGCTGGGGATGCTCACAAACTGCTCCAGCTCTCCATAGGCGTCCTCGCCCTCCCTGTACTCTGACATGATACTCCAAATCTTATACCCTGACACCGCCATCACAACAATGAGGATGGCGCAGATGATTCGATACAACCACTTCATGCGTACCCTTCTTTCCCTGTGGTAAAATTGAACGTATTTACCATACCATAACTATAGGCAAATTTCAATGCTGTGTCACACCACAATCTCCACCCGGCTGCCGCCGGTGCGGTCCTTGCGCACCACGATCTGTTTGTCGATTTTCTCCTTGAGCTCGGACACATGGGAGATGATCCCCACCAGGCGGTTGCCCTGGGCCAAATCTCCCAGCGCCCCCATGGCCTTGCTCAGGGATTCCTCGTCCAGGGAACCAAAGCCCTCGTCCACGAACATGGTATCCAGGCGGATGCCTCCGGCGGAGGACTGGATTTCATCGGACAGCCCCAGAGCCAAAGCCAAAGAGGCCTGGAAGGACTCGCCCCCAGACAGGGACTTGACGCTGCGCTCGGTGCCGTTGTAGTGGTCGATGACATCCATCTCCAAGCCGCTCTGGCCCCGGCTGCCCGCCGCCTCCCGGCGGCGCTTTAGCTCGTACTGGCCCCCGGTCATCACCAGCAGACGCAGGTTTGCTCGGCGGAGGATGCGGTCAAAGAAGGTCATCTGCACATAGGTCTCCAGGGCGATTTTCTCCTTCCCCGGCAAGGTACCGTTGACGGTGTTGGACAACGTGCGCACCCAGGTATACCGCTGCTCCAGCTGGGTGAGCTGGGCGGTCTTTCCCTGGATTTGTTCCAAGGCAGTGCGGTTGGTAGTAATGCGGGTGTGGAGCTCGCGCTGAATAGCAGTCAACTGGGCACGCCGCAGGGTCAGTTCCTGGCTGCGGGCCCGCTGGGCCACCAAGTCCACCGGCTGGCTCTGCTCCACCAGGTGGGTCAGCTGCTTCACCGCCTCCTCTGCCCCGGTCAGGGCCAGTTGGGCGGCATTGGCCCGCCGCTGAGCCTGAGTTTGAGCCTCCTCCAGCCGCTGGAGCTTCCCTTTCAGGTCACTCTGCTCCTGTCTGGCCTGTTCCGCCTGAGGGTAGCGCAGCTGCCCTTCCAGGGTGTGAATCTGCCCCTGCAGCTCTTCCCGCCGGCTGTTTGCTCCTGCCAGCTGCTCCCGAGCAGAAGCTATGGCCTGCTCCAGCTCTCCCAGCCGCTGCTCTTGCTGGGGAATTTGAGTGTCCAGCTGTCGCTTGCGCGCCAAGGCAGCCTCCACCTGGCGCAGCTGTCCCCTCACCTGGTCCAATGCCTCCTGGGCTTTCCGCTGGGCCTCCTGGATGGATTGGTCCACGGGCTGGTCTGCCTCACACTCTGGCAGCACGTGGGCCATTTGACTGCGCAGACGCCCCTCCCGCTCCTCCAAGGCAGTGCGGGCCTTTCCCGCCTCCACACTCCAGGTGCTGGCGGTCTGCTGGGCCGTCTCCCAGGCCTGCTTGGCCCGGTTCAACTCCTCCTCCGTGGGGGCTCCCGGGGAGAGTTGGGCGGGGGTGGGGTGGGTCAGTGACCCACACACGGGACAGGGCTGGCCGTCTGCCAGCTTCTGGGCTAAAATTCCCGCCTGTTCGTCCAAAAAGGCCTGGTTTTTCCCGGTATAGTCCTCCTGGGCCACCTGAGCCTTCTGCCGGGCCACACCATAGCGTTTCTGGGCGTTTTCCAGCTCTACACGGGCCTGACGGCACCCTGCCAGCAGGGTGCTTAATTCCTCCAGACGCTGGCTCTGTTCCTGGGCCCGGGTCTGCTGTCCCAGCAACCGCTCCCGCTGGGCTCCTGCCTCTTCCAGGCCCGCCCGCTCCTGCCGCCAGAGTTCCAGCTCCTTTTCCCGCCGCCGCTGCTCGCTCTCCTGCTCCTCCAGCCAGGTGCTCTGCCGCTGGATGTTCTGGGTTTGAGCGGCAAAATTCTGGCGCAGCTGTTCCAGCTCCTGATACCGGGGCAGCTCCGCTTCCAGGTCCGCCAACTGGGCCCGCAGCACTTCCAACTGGGATACCTGTGCCGTCTGGGCCTCCAGCTGCTGTTGCGCCGCCTCCCACTGGGCGGCGCAGGTCTCCCGCCGGACTTGCGCCTCCTCCAGCTGGCTTTGGGCCTTTTCCAGCTCCTCCGCCTTGGCCAGCAAAGCGGTGACAGCCTTCCACTCTCCGTCCAACTGTTCCAGCTCTTCATCGCACTGGGTGTCCCGCTCTCGGTCCTGCTCCAAGAGGGCCTCCAGAAGTTCCACCGTCTCCTGGATGGGCAGCTCTCCCGCCCAGGCCCGCTCCCACTGGGGGTACAGCGGCTCCTCCTGGGGGCAGAGCACCCCGTCGATATACTGCTTGACGCTGGCTCGAGCCGCCTCACACTGTCTCTGTAATGCGCCGCTCTCGCTTTTCACCTTTTCCTGGAACACCATATACCCTCGGGTGGGAAAGAGCTTGCGGAAAATCTCCTGTCTGCTGCGGGTGTCCGCCAGCAGCAGCTTGAGAAAATCCCCCTGGGCAATCATGGCGATCTGGGCAAACTGGCTGCGGTCCAGTCCGATGATGTTCACAATTTCCCCGGTGACCTCCCGGGTCTTGGTGACCAGGCGGCCGTCGGGGAGGTGCAGCTCCGCCTCCGCCCGCTGGAGGGTGGTGCCGCCCCCTCGCTTGGCGGGGCGCTCATACTCCGGGGAACGCCGGACCGTGTAGGTCTGCCCGCCATAGGAGAACACCAGCTCCACCCAGGTGGGGGTGTCCGGCTGGGCGTACTTGGAGCGGAACATGGAGGCGTCCCGGTTGTCCCCGCTGGGCTCCCCATACAACGCATAGGTGATGGCGTCAAAGATTGTGGTCTTCCCCGCCCCAGTATCCCCGGTGATGAGGTACAGCCCCCGCTCTCCCAGCTGTTCCAGGGGAATCTCCACCCGCCCGGCATAAGGGCCGAAGGCGGACAAGGTCAAGTGTAGTGGTCTCATCGCTCACCCTCCCAAATGGATTCCATCAATCGCTGTGCAAAGGCTCGCTGCTCCTCCCCCATGGGTTGCCCGTTTTGCAGGGCGTAAAACTGGTCCAGCAGTTCCAGCGGGGACTTCTTCTCCTGGTCTTCCTGGATCTCGATGGAATGCTCTGCCCGGGTGCGGCAATTGTCATAGTCCAGCTTCATCAAGTGGGGATAGATGATCCGTAGCTTGGCTATCCCGTCGGGGATGTCCTCCTCGTCGGTGAGGGTGATGTGGACATAGTCCTGGGGATAGCGGGTGCCTTGGTAGAAGTCCCGGAAGGTGAGCTGATCATAAGTGCCCCGCAGCTCCACCATATCCCGCAGCGGGGTGAGGGGCACGGTGCGCACCGCCACATTCCCCCTCTCCCCCAGCTCCACCACCGTCACAGACTTGTGGTGTCCCGCCTCGGAAAAGGAGTATTTCAGAGGGGTGCCGCAGTAACGCACCGTCTCCCGCCCCACCGTCTGGGGCCCGTGGAGGTGGCCCAAAGCCACATAGTCGAAGTCGTCAAAGGCGGACACGTCCACTTGGTCAGTGCCTCCCACCGACACCTCTTCCGAGTCGCACCGGGTGGCCCCGGTGACAAACTGGTGGGTCACCAGGATGTTCCGCTGCTCCCGGTCCACCTCCATGGCCTGGATGGCGGTGGTGACCGCGTCGGTGTAGCTGGTGATCTCCTGTTCCGGGAAGTATCGCCGCACATGGGCAGGCTTGACAAAGGGGAGCAGATGGATGTGCACCGGGCCGTACTCATCCGTGAGGGTGTACACCGCCGCCGTGCCGTTGTACACCGGGGCAATGTGGATGCCGCTTTGCTCCATCAATCGCCCGCCAAAGGCCATGCGCTCCGGGGAGTCATGGTTGCCGCTGATGAGATAGACCTGGAGCCCTCGCCGGGACAGCTGGACCAGGAAGTCGTCCAGCAGGGCCACTGCCTCCGCTGTGGGCACCGACTTGTCGTATACGTCCCCGGCAATGAGTACCCCCTGGGGCTGCTCATCATCTACAATGCGTATAATTTCTTTTAAAATATACTGCTGGTCTTCCAACATGGAATACTCGTTGACCCGCTTTCCCAGGTGCAGGTCGGACAAATGGATGAATTTCATACGTCTTCGCTCCCCCGCTGGATGGTCTGGGCCAGCACCTGGGCGGCCAGGCGAGAGCCCGCCTCACTGGGGTGGTAGCTGTCCTGGGCGTACAGCTCCTGTTGGTCCGCCAACTGGTAAAACCGGGTGCCCACATCCGCCATCAATGCCCCGGTGTCCTGGGCCGCCTGAGCATAGGCCTGGTGGAGCTGCTGATACATCTGGTCATAGTCCATGCCAAAGGCCCGGAGCTTCGCCCCGCCTCGCTGATAGGCCCAGGTGGCGTAGAGCACCGGCACCGCTCCGTTGGACCGAATTTGCTCACACAGGCGGGTGACGCTGCTGAAAAAGGCCGCCGGACTGGTGATGGGACCATTGCTCATCTCCTGGAGCACCACATAATCCCATTTCTCCTCCCGCAGCGCCGCCTGTGAGGCGGCCCCCATCCGGGTGTTGGGGTTGAGCTGCTCGGCCAGGCGCGCCCCACCCCGGGTGTGGGCCACCACCTCTGCCCCAATGAGTTTAGCCAGCATGTCCGGCATGTCATTAAAAAAGGTAAAGCTGTTTCCCAGCATCAAAATTCTCATGGATGTTCCCTTCTTTCGTGGAAAATTTGTCTCACGATGGATACCGTCTGATTATAGCACACCCTTCCCCATCCATGAAGGGTAAGTTTCCGCCCATCACAGCCCGGCAAAAGGGATGCGCCGCAAACCTGTCGGGTTTGCGGCGCATCCTCTCATCTTATTTTGGCTGGTTTCTCAGCCTGAACATATTCAGTTGCGGCGGCGGCGACGCACCACGGTCACAGCGCCCAGCGCCATCACAGCAGTGGCCAGAGCGGCCACATATCCCATCAGCTGAGCGGAGTCGCCCGTCTGGGGTACATTCTCCGGCTTCTGGGTAGCCTGGGGCTGGTCGGTGGTCTCAGGGTTCTGAGAGCACTCCGGCTGGTCCGAAGGCTGAGTCTCGCCCTCGGCGGTGAGGCCGTTCATGGCAGCGGTGAGGGCGGCCACAGCCTCATCCACGGTCTTCTGGTCGTCCTCAGACAGGGTGGCATCCGCCATCACAGCCTGGGCATTGACCAAGGCCGTGCGGAAGGCGGCCACAGACTCAGCGGTGTAGCCAGTCAGGTCCATGCCCTCGGCCTGGCCGATGAGGTCTTCCAGGATAGACTTGTCCGCCTTGAAGCGCTGGGCCAGGATGGCATTCAGCAGGGCCTGAGCCACAGGCTGGATGTCCTCATCCATGGCATCCCCATCTGCGGCCACGTCCTTAGCTGCGGCCAGAGCGTCCACCAGCTGCTGCCAGTTGGTCTCCACATACTTGTCGGCCTCAGCCATCATGCCGTCGGCCTTGGTGATGAGCTGCTCCAGCAGGGTCTTGTCGCCCTGGGTGAGGCCCAGACCCCAAATGCCCTCCAGCAAGTTGTCCCAAGCGGCATTCACCTGCTCCTGGGTAGCATTGGTGTCGGCCATCACGGTCTTGGCCTCGGCCAGCGCCTTCTGGAAAGCGGCCACAGCGGAGTCGGTGACCCCAGTGGTGTCCAGCGTCTCAGCGTAGGCGATGGTCTTCTCCAACAGAGTCTTGTCCACATTTCCGGGCTCGGGAGTGGGCTCCGTCTGGCCCAGTACCTCTACGGCGGTGGAATACGTCATCTGGAAGCCGTCATACTTGGCGGTGACGGTGGCAGTAATGATGGTCTTTCCAGCGCCCGCTGCGGTCACTACGCCGTCCTGATAGGTGGCTACGTCCTCATTTTCAGAGGTATAGGTCACGGTGACATAGTCCTTGACGCTGTCGGGAAGAGTGAACACCTGGGCGGTCTCTCCCGCCTCCAGCTCCACCTGGGCCTCTGCCTCCTGGATGAAGGCGAAGGGGTTTACCGCCTCATCCCGGTAATAGAGGTGGTCCAGGGTAAAGCGCAGGGTCTGGGCGGCCTGGTCCACCGCATCAAAGGTGTTCTCCACGTTCTCCGCCGTCTCAATGGCCTGGGCCAGACGCTGGGCGCTCTCCGGGGTGAGCAGCGTGGTGTCCACCGCACGGGCCTGCTCCAGCAGAGTGTCCAGCTGGGAGCGGTCAAAGGCGGTGACGGTGAAGTCAAAGCTCACCTCATAGCGCAGCATGCCATTCTGGAACACTGCCGTGAGGGACACATCGGTGTCCACCTCCGGGCTGGTCACAGTTCCGTCCGTGGCGATGACATCGGGGTTGCTGCTGGTCCAGGTCACATCCATGCCTCCGGCAGTCTGGGGCAGGGTCAGGTCATAGCGCACATTCTGGGCGCTGTCGTTGTCCCCCAGGAGCTGGGCGGCCTCAAGGGTCCCCTCCACGCTCTGTTGGAACATGGTCTGGAACTCGTCCAGGGCCTGCTTCTGCACTTCCTCCTGGGACAGGGCAATGTTGTACACCCGGACCTCATCCACCAGGCCGTCAAACAGGGTATCCCAGTTGTTCACGCCCAGGTAGATGTCCGCATTGGGCCCGGACAGGGGGTTGTTGCCCTGGACGGTACCCAGGCTTACGCCGTCCCGGTACAGGGTGGCCTGACCCTGGGTGCCGGTGATGGTGATCTGGTGCCAGGTGTCGGCGGGCACAGAGGTGGTGGCCAGAGTGGTCCAGCTAAATCCGCCGCCATTGCCCCAGAACTTCAGCTTGGAGGTGTTGCTCTGGCTGCCGGACAGGGCCATCCAGTTCTCCGGGTCGTGATAGCCCAGAAGGAGCAGCACCTGGTTTTCTGCCAGCGCGGAATGGTTTTTCACCCAGAAGGACACGGTGTACTCGTCCCCCACGTCCTGCTGGTTGAGCTTCAGACCGTAATCGCCCAGGCGGACCGCCTGGCCGTCCCGGCCCTGCTCATAGGTCACTTTCCCGGTGTAGCTGCTCAGTTTGTACCCCAGGGCCTGGGCATCGGTGCCGCCCTCCACCCCGTTGTCCAGGGTGTTCTCAAAGTCGAAGGAGGCCACCAGGCGGTCATCCAGGGTGCCGCCCACTGCCACAGTTGTCTGGGCGGTCTTGGTTACAGACCCCAGGGTCACGGTGGTGGTGATCACGGCGCTTCCAGAGGCCACAGCAGTGACTACGCCGTCCTGGGAGACCTGGGCCACTGTGTCATCGCTGGTCTCATAGGTGACGGTGGGGACAGCTGCCGCCACCACCGGGTGCATGGAGACCTCAATGGACTGGGTGCGACCCACCACCATGCTCAAGCTGGAGGTGACGGCGATGCCGGTCTGGTCCAACAGGGTTTCGGTGGAAGTCTCACTGTCATAGAGGCGGTAGATTTCCGCCTCGCTGAGGGTGCGGTCGTACACCTTCACCTCGTCCACCAGTCCGGTGAACTCCTCGTCCCAGTTGTTGACGCCCACATAGATGTCCTGGTCTGCCCCAGTGAGGGGTCCGTTGTTGGACTCTCCAGACCCGCACAGTTCACCATCCAGGTAGGCGGCCACGCCACTGGAGGAGCCCACCAGGGTCAGCTGGTGCCAGCCCCCGCTGAGGTCGGCGTTGCCCAGCGAAGTCCAGGAATAGCCGTTGCCGTTGGCCCAGAAGCGGCTGTTGGACAGGCCGTCATTCTCGCTGCCGCCCACAGCCAGCCACTTCTCCGGGTTATGATAGCCCAGGAAGAGGACACTCTGGTTATACACCACCGAGCCGTCCCAGTTCAGCCACAGGGACACGGTGAAGTTGTCCCCCAGATCCTCCCGGTTCAGCTTCAGGCCGTAGTCCCCCAGCCGAAGGGCCTTGCCCTCCTTGCCGTCTTCATAGACGGGGGTGCCGCTGTAGGCATTGAGCCCCGTGACGATGGCGGAGGCATTACTGCCCCCCCTTTCATCGGCGAGGGTTTCGCCGTCAAAGGAATAGGCGGCCACCAGTCCGTCGTCCAAGTCCACGCCCTGGGCGCTGGCCTGGAGGTAACCCGGCAGAGAGGTGCTGGTAAACACCATGGCCCCGGCCAACAGGGCAGAGATGAATTTGCTGTGTTTCATATCCCTGTCTTCCTCCTCTCAGCGGTAGTCCTGGTCCACCACGGTGATGGTGATGGAGGCCTCATATTGCTTGCCTGCGTACTCGTAGGTGACCCGCAGCTCCTTCTTGCCTGTGGTGCTCATGTCCACCTCAGAGGCATTGGTGGTATAGGTATCCACCGTCACATACTGGCCGTCCCCCGTCTGGAGCAGGATGCGGATGTCGTCGGTGTTCAGGGTCTCCCCCACCGTGTACATCCGGGTGGTCTTCTGCACGTCGGCAGGCTGGCTGGTGACGGCGGTGTCCTCGGTGGAGACAAAGAAGGTGGCCTCCTCGTCCCCCACGTCCTGGGCCAGCAGCAGATCTCCGTCCCGGCTGACCAGGTAGTAGCCGGGGTACTTCACGCTCTCAAAGCTCACGCCCTTTCCGGCAAAACCCTCCAGGGTGCGGAAGGTCATGCGCAGAGCCTCGTCCTGGGTGCCGCCAGCGTCCTGGGCCAGCACCACGGGGATGGTGTCCCCGGAGCTGTCCCCGGCGGTGATGTACAAGCCCGGCTTGTTGTTGGACTCAATGGAGACGTACTCCTCCACGCTCTTGTCCGCCTTGCCGGGGTTGATCTCCCACTCCTTCTCAGTGCCGGTCTGGAAGAAGTCCACCAGAATGTCCTTGCTGCCCCGGGCGGTGAGGCTGGCGGTGCTCCAGTCGGTGATGGGGTAGAAGGAGTCGGACAGGGAGTTTTCAAAGGGCTCGTTGGCCACATAGGCCCCGGTGTAGTCGGTGATGGTGCTCACCGTACCGGTGAGGCCCACAGCGGTCTTGGCGATGGGGTCGATGGTGCCATCGGCATTGATCTCCATCTTCTCCACACAGGCCACCCGGCGGAAGCCGCTGCCGTGGGGCAGGCTGCCGTCGTGGTAGACAAAGTAGGTCTGACCCTGGAAGTCAAAGACTGCCATGTGGTTGGTGTTGCCTGTGGCAGAGGGCTCCATGAGGATGCCGCCAAACTCCCACTCGTTGGTCATAATGTCATCGGTGGTGGCGTAGGCCATCTGCTCCCGCCAGTCGGTGGCAAAGAACATGTAGTAGGGGCCAAAATAGTTGCCGTTTTCATCCTGCTGCCGGTAGTAGTAGGGGGCCTCGGTGTAGCTGTGGCCCTCAAACTTGTCCTGGTCATTGAAGATCTCGATGCCGTTCATCTTACCGATGACAATGTCGTTGGGGGTGCCGTCCTCCGAGTAGTAGCCCACCGAGAGGTGGTCGGGGTCGCCGTCCCGGTCCATGATGGAGACCATGTCCTCGTTGAGCTCACAGACGAAGAAGCGGTTGTTGCCCCAGCCCAGATACCGGTGCTCCACCCCGTTCTCATCCGTCTCCATCCAGATGGTGGGGTCGATATCCTCCCAGGTGTGGGGACCGTTGGGGGTGTCGATGTTGCGCACCAGGGGGTGTCCAATGTCCACAAAGGGGCCTGTGGCCTGGTCGGCCACCGCCACGCCGATGGACTTCCCGCCGCCGTTGGCCCGGTCGGCCTCGGTGCAGTAGTACAGATAATACTTGCCGTCGCTGCCCTTGGCCACCTGAGAGGCCCAGGCGGACACGTCATCCGCCGCCCAGGAGATGTCAGCGGCGTTGAGGATCTCCCCCTCATAGGTCCAGTTCTCCATATCGGTGGAGGAGTAGCACCGCCAGTCCGGCATATGATAGTACTCACCGGTGGAGGTGTCGTGGCCTACGTAGCAGTATGCGGTGTCGCCGTCCACCAAAATGGAGGGGTCGCCGCCGTACAGCACATCGCCATTTTCATCAAAGCCCAGCATGGGATTGCCGGACACACTCTTGTCCAGGACTTTCACCTGGGGCTGGGTCTGCTGCCCTGCCACGGCGGCGTAGCCGCCCACGGCAATGCACATAAGCATTGCCGTGGCGGCCGCCACAAACCGTTTTTGTTTCATACGCTGTTCTTACCCCCGTTTCTTTGTTTCAAAGCTGACAACAAACATCAGTCCTGCCAGAGCCAGCAGAGCCACCGCTGCGGGCAGCACCACATTGGCCTGGTCCCCGGTCTGCACGCTTCCGCCCTCCGAGTCGGGCTTCTGGGTAGCCTGGGGCTTGTCGGTGGTCTCGGGCTTGTCCGAGGGCTGAGTCTCGCCCTCGGCGGTGAGGCCGTTCATAGCAGCGGTGAGGGCGGCCACGGCCTCGTCCACGGTCTTCTGGTCCTCCTCAGACAGGGTGGCATCCGCCATCACAGCCTGGGCAGTGGCCAGAGCGGTGCGGAAGGCGGCCACGGACTCGGCGGTGTAGCCGGAGAGATCCATGCCCTCAGCCTTGCCAATGAGGTCTTCCAGAATGGACTTGTCCGCCTTGAAGCGCTGGGCCAAGATGGCGTCCAGCAGGGCCTCAGCCACAGGCTGGATGTCCTCGTCCATGGCGTCGCCGTCAGCGGCCACGTCCTTGGCAGCGGCCAAAGCGTCCACCAGCTGCTGCCAGTTGGTCTCCACATACTTGTCGGCCTCAGCCATCATGTCGTCGGCCTTGGTGATCAGCTGCTCCAGCAGGGTCTTGTCGCCCTGGACAAGGCCCAGACCCCAGATGCCCTCCAGCAGGTTGTCCCAAGCGGCGTTCACCTGCTCCTGGGTGGCATCGGTGTCGGCCATCACGGCCTTGGCCTCGGTCAGCGCCTTCTGGAAGACGGCCACGGCGGAGTCGGTGACCCCAGTGGTGTCCAGCTTCTCCGCATAGGCGATGGTCTTCTCCAGCAGGGTCTTGTCCACATTGCTGGGCTGCTCCACCTCTGTCACGGTGACAGTGAAGGTATCGGTGACGGTGATGGTGCCCTCGGTGTAGGTGACGGTGATGGTCTGCGCACCCACCTGGTCCTTGTCATACCCGGTGACGCTGGCCTGGGCAGTGACATCCTGATTGGTGCCGTCGCTGTACACGGCGGTGACGGTCATGCCGGTGAGGTCCAGCTCCTCGCCCTGGGTGTACTCGGTCTTGTTGGGGGCAGTGACCTGGATGGACTCCAGCACCACGTCCTCCTGATAGATCAGGTGGTCCATGACCTCTTGCAAAGCCTGGGCGGCGGCGTCCGCCTCCTGGGTGGTCTGAACGGTGGCCAGGGCCTCCTCCGCGGCGGCGATGGCCTGGGCCAGAGCCTGGGCGCTGTCCTGGGTCAGGGCGTCCATGTCGATGCCCTTGGCGGCCTCAAGGGTCTGCTCCAGCAGGTAGGTGCTCACATAGTCCTCGGAGCCATAGGCACGCTGCAGGGCGTCATACTCCTTGGCGGTGAGGGGCATCACGTAGCCGTGGCGGTACTTGCTGGGCATGGAGTACTGGCTGTCGTCCAGCATGGTGAACTCACCGGAGGACAGGTCGGTGGTAATCAGAGGATAGTACCCCTGGCCTCTGGCGAAGCGGTCCACCATCAGGCACCACTGGTCCTCACCCTCTGCGCTCTTCTCGTTGAGCTTGAAGATGATGGGGCCTTCCACAGCGCCCTGAGCGGCGGGCAGGTTGGTGCTCAGGTCCACAGACTCGATGGGAGTGAAGGTACCCAGCACGGAGTCGGCCACGTCAATCTCGATGATGCCCCGGCTCTCGTTCTTGGTATAGCGGTAATACTTGCCATCGCTCTCGATCATAGTGGAGTCGATGACCTTAATGCGCTTGCCGTTGGCATCGGTGCCACCGGCATGGTAGAGCACGGGGTCGGTGAAGGTGCGGAAATCACGGGTCTTGCTGTAGTAGATGGCGTGGTTCTCATACTCCTGGGCGATGTTGCCCTCCTCGTCCAGCTCAATGGAGGTGGCGGACCAGTACACCACATACTCCCCGGTGGTGTCATCGTAGATGAACTCAGGGGCCCAGGTGCATCCGGCGTTCTCGGGGGCGATCTCGGCAATCCAGGGCTCGCCCCAGTTCACCAGGTCGGTGGACTCCCACACCACAATGCCGTGGCTGCCGCTGCCGCCAGCGCCGGGCCAGTTGCCGCCGTTGTGGTAGATGCTCAGGTCGGTGGCGATCATGTAGTACTTGTCGCCCTCGGGCGCGCGGGCGATGAAGTGGTCCCGCAGGCCGCTCTCACCGATGTTGCTGGTGAGCACTGCCTGGTTGTTGTTCAGGTCGGTCCAGTTCAGGCCGTCCTCACTGATGGAGAAGTAGGTCTGCTCGTGGGAAGCAGCGGCCTCATTGCCAGTGAAGTGGACAAACAGGTAGCCCACATAGTCGTCCTCGGTGACCTCTTCCGCCTTGGCCTTGACCACCACGTCATAGGTCTTGGTCACGGAAGTCTGGCCCTCCTTGGAGAACACAGCGGTGAGGGTGACGGTCTGGTCCTCCTGGCCACGGGTGACCACACCAGCGGGGGTGGCGTCGTAGTTCTCGTTTTCCACCACAGCGGTGCTGATGACGTCCTTGTTGGAGGAGGTCCAGGTAATGCTCACGCCGTCCTGCTCCTGGGGCAGGGTGATGTTGCCCCGGATGTCGTCGGCGTTGGGGATGGTAAAGGTCTCGGCCACCCGCTGCACGTCCTCCAGCATGGCCAGACGGTCTGCCTCGTCCTGCTGGTAAGAGGTCTTGACCTCCCACTCAGACATGGCGTAGTCGTAAACCTTCACATTGTCGAAGTAGCCGCGGAAGTACAGGTCCTCCCCGTAGAAGGACTTGCCCAGATAGGCCTTCAGGTTGTCGCCCAGATCAGAGATGCTGATGCCGGTGTTCTGCTTCTCTGCCACCAGCTCCCCGTCCCGGTAGATGCTGATGCTGTCTCGGGTCACCACCAGCTTGAGGTTGATCCAGGTGCGGCTGTTGTCGGGATAGGCGCCGCTCCAGGAGGCAATCTGCTCGGTGCTGTAGCTACCAGTGGTAATGGCCAGCTTCAGGTTGGTGGGCATGGTCTTCAAGAACAGATACTTCTGGTTGTCCTGACCAATGGTAAAGGTGAAGAAGTTGCCCCAGCGGGTCACTTCCTTGACGTCCATGGAGATGGTGACGCTGTCCATGCCGTCGAAGAAGCCCTCAGGGAAGGCCAGATAACTGTCGTGGCCGCCCCAGCCGTCGCTGCTGTCGCCGTCCAGGTAGAGCACCTGGCCGTAGTCGGGGTCCTGGGCGTACACAGCGCCGCCCTCCAGGTTGGCGTCGTTGTCACCCACGCTATCCTGGGCGGTTTCCCCGTTGCAGTCCTCGTCAAAGTTGTACTCCAGCACGGGCTGGGCCTCCTGGGCCTCACCGGCCACCTTCAGGGTCACGGTGATCTCAGAGCCGCCCTTCACAAACTCGTCGTCGGACATGTTCAGCACAGGCACGCCCTCCGAGTCAAAGAACACGGGCTTGACGTAGGCGTGGCGGCAGGCGTCGTACAGGGGGTCGCCGCTGTGGTTGGCGTGCTCGGCGGCGTTGCGGGCGTGGTAGACGATGACGGGGTTGCCGTCCTCATCCACGGTAAAGGAGTTGTGGCCAGGGCCGCACAGCTCGTCGTTGAAGTCGCCGCTGGTCATGATGGGATAGGGAGTCTTGGTCCAGGAGTCGGGGTCCAGCAGATCGCTGGTGGCATCAGCGGTGAGCAGGCCGATGCAGTACTCCGCGCCGGTGCCGGAGGCGGAGAAGGCCATGTACACCTTGCCATTGTTCTGGAGCACAGAGGGCCCCTCATTGACAGTGTAGCGCTGGAGCTCCCAGTAGTACTCCGGCACCGAGATGACCGAGCAGTTGCTGGTCAGCTGGGTGGGGTTGGCGGGGTCCACGCTGGCAATGTAGATGCTGGACACACCGTTGGGGTTGTCCGCATTGCGGGTAAAGTCGGCCCAGGCGTAGTAGGCCTTGTCCCCCACCTCAAAGTAGGTCATGTCCAGAGACATGGCGTTGAGGGCGGTGGTGTCCCCGGCCTTGAGGCTGATGCGCTGTGGCTCGCCCCAGCTGTCGGGGTTGGTGATGTCATCGGCGTTGTTGCACTTGAGCAGGAAGGGGCGCAGATCGAAGCTGTACCCGCTCTCCACCCGGGCGGCGGTGCTCAGGAAGTACCAGGAGTCGCCGATCTTGTGCAGCTCAGGGGCCCAGATGAACTGGCCGAATCCAGTGTTCTCACTCTCGTCCCAGATCACATACTCCTGGGCGTCGGCCAGACCCTCGATGGTGTCGGCCACACGGATGACCAGGCGGTCATAGCCGTCTGCCCCGTCCTTGCCGTTGACGGGATAAGAGGCGGTGAAGTAGTACAGGTCCCGCTCCTCGTCGTAGGTAATGCTGGGGTCTGCCCGCTCCTCAATGAGGGGGTCCTGAGCGTCGGTGTAGTAGGCACTGCCACCGATGGTGCCCCGGATGGTGTACTCCACGCCGGGACGGCTGGTGTCCACCTTGTCCAGGTCAGAGGTGTTCCAGCGCACGTCGTAGGTGCGCTCCTCCCCGTTGGAGTACTGGGCAATCAGCTCACCCACAGCCTCGTCCAGAGCCTGCTGGGCGTCGCCGTTCTTCTCCACGGTCACCTCCTGGGTCACCGGGGTGATGGAGGTGTTGTAGGGGTTGGAGTACTTGGCGGTGAGCTTGTCATACTCCGCCTGGGTCAGGGGGATGGAGGTGGCCCACACAGAGTCAGAGGGCACACCAGACAGGCTGGAGAAGGTATAATTTGTACTCTCTGCTTTTTCAAACACAGACAAATCCTTGGAGGTATACTGGTACACGGTCCCAGCCTTATCCTCTACATACAAAAGGTATTCCTCTGCGGTCAAATCGTACACGCACGCCAGCTTGGCGATGCTGGACACGCCGGGCAGGGACACCGTGCGCTCGTTGGTATAGTCGATGAGATCGTCCGAGTCATACACCAGGATGGTGGAGTTGTTGCCGCCATCTCCGGCGATCATGGCAAAGCGGTCTCCATCTGCCTTGCGCAGCAGCACGGGAGACACATAGGCCTTGGCCCCCAGGGTGGTGTACATGATGGGCTGGTCCTTGTGCAGAGCGGTAAAGGTTCCGTCTGCCTCCTCCTGGGCAATCTTCATGCCGCCGGTCTGACCACGCAGGCCATCGGTGGACAGATCGGGGTCATTGCTCACATAGGAGGCAATGTCCGCGCCCTGCTCCAGCACCACCAGCTTGATGTCCTTGGTCACATCGTCGGCCCCATCCAGGCTCAGGGTGGCGGTGAGGGTCACAGCGGCGTTGCCGTTCTGGGGGCGGGTCACGTTGCCCTCAGAAGTGATAAACTCCTCATCGCTGGAGGTCCAGGTGATGGAGGCCGCCCCGATGGAGTCGGGCAGCTCCAAGTCTCCAGAGATATATCCAGCGCCCAGGGTCAGCTGGTCCCGATAAATGGCCAGATCGCCATTGGGGTCCTGCTTGGGCACCGTCACGGTAAACTCCTTGGTGTCAGACACCTGACCCAGGGAGATGGTGGCGGTGAGGGTCACTTGGGTGTCTTCCTCCGGGCGCACCACGGTGCCATCGGGAGCGATGACATCGGGATTGCTGGAGGCCCAGGAGATGGTGGTGTAGCCGCTGCTGCCCACGGTGGGAAGGGTCAGGTCCATGTTGGCCATGTCAGCCACGGTCAGAGCGGCCTTATCCCCAGCCACAATGGCAGCGGCCGCAGTCTCGTCGGACAGGTACTCGCTGCGCACCTCGTCCTCGGTGAGGGCCTTGGAATAGACCTTGAAGTCATCCATCTTAAAGTCCCCAGAGTTCCAGTAGTGAGGGCTGGCCGTGCCCAGATAGATAAACTGGGTGGTGGAGACAAAGTCCAGCATGTAGTCGGTTCCCTTCCCCGGGTTAACGCCCTGGGTGGAGGGAGTCAACTCCTTGACCAGAGCTCCATCCTTATACATGCGAATCTGCTGGCTGTCCATCACCACGGTGACATGCTCCCAGCCGCCATCCTTGGTGACGGTACCGCCAAACTCCTTCATGTCCTGATAGGTGGCGGCGCCGGGGTTGTCATTGAAGTAGATGCTTCCGTTGCTGGACATGCCATAGAAGCCGTCGGCGTTGCCCGTGCCAGACGAGAAGCTCCAAATGCCCAGCCAGGTGTCCACGGCATTGGCGTCAATCCATGCGCTCACCGTGAAGCCGCCGGACAGGTCTTCTCCATACAGCGGGTTGTCGGTCTTGATCCAGCTCTTCCCGCTGCCCGACTTCATCACCTCGCCCCGGGTATCATCGGTGACAAGGGTGGGCTGGCTGGAGCCTTCTCCAGTACCCACGGTGCCGGGATGGACGGAATCTTGCCAGTTACCATTGAACTGGTAATTGGCCACCAGGCTGTCCTCTGGCGAAGCCGCTTTGGCCTGCACCATGCCAGGAACTGCCACGTAGCTGGACAGCATACCTGCCGCCAGCAACATTGAAAGAACTTGCTTTTTCATATGCCCCTCCTATTGTATAAGATTGGTTTCATCATACAACTTCCTAAATTTGTAGTCAATGAAGAGCGCACATTTTTTACAGATTTGTGAGGAGCCAACAATACAAATTTGTAGATTTCACTCAATTTCCGGTACATTACGTGTTATGTCCCTTTGATTGTTTCCAAAAAGAAATATAATCCAGCCCTCTGGATACCCACAGGCAACTTTGCTCAATTGGCTTTATTATACAATTTTATATTTTTCCTAAAAATATTCTCTCTTTTCTCCTCCTTCCGCCCTATCGGTTTCTATCGTGCAGGAAATGTTACCACCAAAAAACATGAAGATAGCAAAAGTCCGGTGCAGAACGTCACGTTCTGCACCGGACTTTTCAGCAGGATAGAAGCAGCTGGGGTACTCACCACAGAAAGGCAATGGCATAAAGCGCTGACACGCCAAATAGAGACAACATGGCCAGCACCACCAGGGCCACTGCTCCGCCCAACATCTGCCGAATCAGCCCTTGGCCCTGATGGGCCGCCAGAGGGGCAAATACCGTCAGGTAGCCGCCCCACAGCATCAGGCAGGCGATTTCAGCGGGATACCAGGCTTGGTGCAACACCAGCTTGGCAAACTCCAGCATGGGTGGTCGCTGGGCCAAGCTCTCCACCAGCCAGCGCTCCCAGGCTACGGGCGGGGCGTGGAGAATCAACTGCTGTACTGTCTCAGGCAGATGAAGCCACAGGTTCTCGTCCATCCGGGCTAGCAGAGACACCGCTCCGCTCTTGTACAGCACCACCGCCATCACCCCCAGGCCTAACAGCATTCGTGCTATGCACAGCACCGTGGCCCACAGGGGATGCCCGTCCTTCTCCTCTTTTTTCTTTTTGGACCTTCTGAATTTGAAGGATGGAAGGGAGATGGACCGGGACGGTGCACTCCGCCGCTGCTTGGTGCGCTGCTGTGGGGCGGGCGCGCTGGGACTGGGACGGCGGCGCTCCACCACCCGCCAGTTGACGCGACACACCCACTCTGCAGTAGCCCGCTGAGGTGTGCCCGCAGGGGCCAGGTGGTCCGCCGCTGCACGAATGGCAGCGTCCTTCTCCCTGCCCTGTTCCACATGGTCCAGGTATTTTGCATAGAGGCCCGCTCTGGCAAAGGCCTCTAACATCGCTCCATAGGGGGCCAGGGCCGGATTGGTCCGGGCCAGCTGGCCAATCTGGGGGTCGCCCAGCACTTTGGTGCCGTAGCGACGCACCAGCTCCCGCAGCGCACGCTGGGCCTCGCCCTGCCCATTGCGCTGCATGTGACTCTCTCTTGACTCCTCTCTGGGTTGTAGCCCATGATTTGGATTCAATTCTAATTTCACCACTTTCGCCTTCTTGGGCGGCGTCTCTCACACTGCCTCTGGAATTGGCCCTTATCATACCACAGTTCCAGAAATAAAGTCAAATGACAAGAGACGGTTCCTCCCATGGGAGAAACCGTCTCTCTTGTACCAATCAGTGGGCCAGAAGCGCCTGCACGCCGAAGAACAACAGCACCAGCGCGCCCAGCACAATGCGATACCAGCCAAAAATCTTGAAGTCGTGTTTTTTCACGAAGTTCATGAGGAATCGGATGCACACCACCGACACCACAAAGGACACCACAAAGCCCACAGCCAGAATGGCGGCCTCTTCCCCGGTGAAGACGGGTTCCCCTGCCATCAGCTTCTCGGCAAAGAACTTGCCCAGCTTCAGGATGCTCACGCCCACCATGGTGGGGATGGCCAGGAAGAAGGAGAACTCAGCGGCAGCGGGTCGAGCGCAGCCAATGAGAATGGCGCCCAGAATGGTGGCTCCAGAACGGGAGGTGCCAGGGATGATGGACAGGGTCTGGAACAGGCCGATGAGCAAAGCGGTCTTCCAGGTGATGTCTCCGGTACTGCGAACAGAGGGGGTGCGGTGCAGGTTCTCCACATAGAGGAACCCAAGACCATAGATGATCAGAGCAGCGGCCACCACCCAGGGGGTCATGAGGTGCTCATCCATCCAGTCGTTCAGGGGCAGGCCCACCACCGCAGAGGGGATGCAGGCCAGCACCACCTTGCCCCACAGGTTCCAAGTGTCACGTTTCTGGCGGACAGACTTGCGGGGAGAAAATGGATTGAGCCGATGGAAAAACAGCAGCAGCACCGCCAGAATAGCGCCCAGCTGAATTACGTAGCGGTACATGTCCATAAATTCCGTGGTGACGTTGAGCTTGATGAACTCATCCACCAAAATGAGGTGTCCCGTAGAGCTGATGGGCAGCCACTCCGTAATGCCCTCCACCACGCCTAGGAACAGAGACTTAAACAGTTCCAATACTAGCATAGAAAAACTCCCTTGTATGTCAGATTTCCAACACGTTCGCCGTGTTTTTGCCCACAGGTATCATGGGGACACATCCCCATAACGTTCCTGTGCAACGGCTGAGCCTATCTTTGACATCATACCATTTGGCACGCCATTAATCCAGTGTAAATCGAAATCTTAAGAAATTTCTTGGGCTGGTCCTTTGGTTTCTTTATCTGTGGCCCAACCACGCTGGCAGCCACTTCATGAAGAGATACACAACAACGGTCGCAAGCACAGAAAAAGCAATGATCCCCACCAGTACCTTCCCTACTTTTTTCGCTGCATCCAAAATGCGCCACCCCAGTGATTTGCCTGCTCCATCTCCGTCCCACCAGACCGGTGTAGTCTTCCCCTGCAAATCGTATTTCTTCACGTAATAAGCTCTCAGGAGATCACTACTCCCCGTTCCAAAAATCAAGGAGACAAGGAGAATGGCCGCAACCCCCACCGCAATGACAACACCTCGGCTCATATGCGGAAAGGTTGCACGAGCAACACTCATCCCCATGTAGCCCGCCGCTGCTCCGCTGCCCCCTGCTATCACGCTTTTTCGCTCCATAATGCGTTTCATTCGCCATTTGTTCGTTCTATGCACCTTTGAAAGTTGATAATATACACCTTTGTTTGCTTTTCTCCACGGAATATAAAAACACAATCCCATTCCAAACAACCATATACCCAAGGTCACCAGTTCACACCACAGTGCACCCTCCATTTGTGATTCCCATACAGACAGTCCCATCAGCAATATAGCCACCGACATAGCCAGAGGATATCCTCCTCGGAGTAGGAACCTTTGAAAATATGTCCACTGCTTCACCTTTTGTTTGCATATCTCTATTGCCACCCCACAGGAAATCAGAGCAATGAGAGATAAAATCGCAAAGAAAGGGCGACCATTTCCGATCCCAGCTGCCACACAAGGCACTACAAAAATCCCACAGACCCACACTCCCCCACTGAGGCTATCCAAAGCTGGTGCCCGTTTACTTCCGTATTTCACGTATGCCTCTGCATATTCTCTCGTCATATAGCATCCCTCCGCTCTACACGTGCATCTATCATACCCCGTTCTCCATACACAGGCAAGAGCCCCGTGAACCAGATCGTTCACGGGGCTATTGGAACTTTTACATCCAGTTTGGATGCTTAGTACAGCTTAGCGCCGGCGGGGATGTGGTCATCCACCATCAGCAGTCACTTCGGTAAGTGCCGTCCTTGAGCTTAAACATATTCGGTCTTTCGCAAACAA